>CEPX01120830.1_pt1 | contig 56281 bp, 53 predicted proteins | sample 361361 | NCBI WGS metagenome assembly CEPX01 (sample SAMEA2619974, study PRJEB7988) | marine metagenome | biome: marine biome (ENVO:00000447); feature: mesopelagic zone (ENVO:00000213) & marine oxygen minimum zone (ENVO:01000065); material: "saline water (ENVO:00002010), including plankton...
CCCCGCGAAACTTGTGGGAGGCCCAGAGAACGAGCCGCTCGAACATCAGGCCGAGATAGTGCCAGCCTGACGGCGACCACAACAAGTACGGTACTGCAGCGGAAGGGACTTTCCCTTCCGCTGCGGACCGGCTTTTTTATTTTGCTATACCTCTTTGAATATTTTTAAACATTTTTTGAATACAATTTTTTAACCCTCCTTAATATCTCAGCCATGGCTGAGATATTAAGGAGGGTTTTTTGAGTTGTCAGTAAATTTTTCGATCTATAGATCTAATATTCGGGCTGCAGAGCTCAAATAGATGCTATTGTGGCTGTCTGAAAAACGCAGAGACTGTCATTTTTTTAATATCTTGTCTGAGCCGTTGCAGTTCCCGCACTTGCAACACCCTTTTAGATATTCAGCAAAATATTCTTTGCCGTAATCATATCCAAGTTCCTCACCTTCCTTTATATTTCTAAGCGCATAAATATAGATATGACTTCCATCTATTTCAGGCTCGCAATTTGGCTTGCAAGAGTGGTTTATATAACGAGCTAGATTGTAGCGAGGCGAACCATCTACAACTCTTCTAGTACTTATATCAAAAAGATACCTGGTTCCCCTCTCGTCAGCTTCTTTTGTAGGGATGATCTCCCCTACATACTCAATTATGAACTCTCCCTTCTTTATTGGTTCTGTAACAAAAAGCCCAAAACCAGCACCCGGCTTTGATTTTTTAACAACAAGACCATTTTTTCTCGCTTTCTTCTTAGACATAACCTAAGAAGCATATACTAGAAGCCTGAAACTAGCTATCCACAACTTTTTTTAGTTTTACACAGCATCTCCACAGCTTTCCCACTGAAATGGCTGTTTTCCTTATTGACTTAAAAAAATGAAGATAAATACTTAAATTAAGTTTACTCTGTTTGGAGGATTCCGGATTAATAAGTAGTTAAGGGATAAAAAAATAGTGTGGCTGAGTTCGCACAGAAAATCCCAAATTAAACTAAGAGCGGAATATCGCTCCCACTAGAGTAGACCGAGCAGCGGGAACCCCCTCTGGCCGAAAAGCCAGAGGGGGTTCCTCGTTTACATATTTAGGCTACAATTGGGCCTATGAGCAATAAAAACGGGGTTCCCACGGAGTCATATAAAGGAGTCCGTGACTTTTACCCAGAACAACAATTCGTACAAAATTACATAACTGACACTATGTCTATGGTGGCAGAGTCTTTTGGCTATACAGAATATTCGGCCTCTGTCCTTGAGCCTTCAGAGCTCTATCGTGGAAAAACAAGCGATGAGATAGTAAATGAGCAAACATATAACTTTAAAGACAGAGGTGAGCGTGAGGTTACTTTAAGGCCAGAGATGACCCCAACTGTTGCCAGAATGCTTGCCGCAAAAAGACGCGAGCTAATGCTGCCTCTGCGCTGGTATTCAATTCCAAATGTATTTCGCTATGAAAGACCGCAGAAAGGCCGTCTGCGTGAGCACTGGCAACTAAATGCTGACATATTTGGAGTGGGGGGACTTGACGGAGAAGTTGAGATAATAGCCCTTGCTTCAGAGATAATGAGAGCCTTCGGTGCCGAGGACAGCGACTTTGAAATACGAGTTTCTGATCGAGGGCTTCTTGAGTCAGTATTTGATGAACTTAATCTTAAAGATGGAGAGAGAGCTGGTGTAATGCGACTCCTTGATAGAAAGGATAAGATTGACGACTTCTCTAAAAAACTTGAAGGTCTTATTGGAGATAAAGCGGCTAAATTAAGCGAGCTTCTAGGAAGGGCGAGCTCATCAAAAAACTTGGAAGAGCTGGTTAGAAGACTTGAAGGTCTGGGAGTAACAAACGTCGTAATAAACACTGCTATAGTGCGCGGCTTTGACTATTACACAGGAATTGTGTTTGAGGTCTATGATACAGGGGGTGAAAATACACGCTCTCTTTTTGGTGGTGGACGCTATGACAACTTGCTCTCTATCTTTGACGAAGAGCCGCTTTCAGCTGTTGGTTTTGGAATGGGAGATGTGACAATGAAGGATTTTCTTGAAACTTACAACCTAATGCCAGAATATGAATCAAATACAGATTTATACTTGTGCACGCTCGATAAAGATGTTGTAGATTTCTCAACCAGACTCGCCCGCGAACTAAGGAGTGTGGGGCTAAACGTTGAGGTAGATGCCTCGAGTAAAAAAGTAGGTGACCAGGTAAAACTTGCGAGCAAGAAGTCTATACCCTACGTGATTTGTATTGGTGAAGAGGAGATAAAAAGTGAAAAATTTAAGCTGAAGAACCTAGAGACAGGAGAAGAAAAAGAAGTGAGTAAAGGAGATATCGCTTCTGCTATCTGGAGCTAAATTTACCTAGAAGATGAAAAAGATAGTCTTTGATATTGAAACTAGTAATGAATTCTTAGGATCGGGTGGTTTTGACCCGAAGTCTTTAGATATTTCAGTAGTTGGAGTCTATGATTCTTCAACTGACAAATACAGAGCCTACTTAGTGGAAGAGTTTTCAGAACTGTGGCCGGTGATTGAAAGTGCTGACGTTTTAATTGGTTACAATTCTGACCACTTTGATATTCCACTTTTGAATAAGTATTATCACGGAGATTTGCACAGCATTAAAAGTATTGACCTTCTAAAAGAGATAAAGAACTCTCTTGGAAAAAGGTTGAGACTAGATTCTGTCGCTGAAGCTACTCTTGGCACAAATAAAAGCGGAAATGGACTTGATGCTGTGAAATGGTGGAAAGAGGGCGAAGTAGAGAAAGTTAAGAAATACTGCCTTGATGATGTGAAAATCACCAAGGAGCTCTATGACTATGCACTTAAAAAAGGTCAGTTAAAGTACAAAAACTGTGGCGACATAAAGACTATTGAGCTGAATACTTCGGACTGGGAGAAAAAGGAGGATTCTACTCTCACCCATTCATTACCTTTCTGATTTTTCTGTGGCATTATTTAGGTAGCAATTAAAAAGTGAGGCCTACATGTCCGACCTAATAGTCCTTGGCGCCTTGGTGGTTCTGTCTGGAGCCGCCACTTCACCGCTTCTCTACTACGGAGACCACATCTCTTCATGCCTGAGAGGTAGCCGAAAATAGACACAGGACGACCCGCACATAGCGCGGGTCGTAAGGGTTATAAGAGAATCAAAACCAAAGCTGCGAGTGCTAATCTATAAATAATAAATACATTAAGGGAATGGTTTTTAAGAAACTTAAGAAGATAATGTATTGCAAATAGTCCTGTTGTAAATGCTGCAATTATTGAAAGGGTCAAAGAAAAAGCGTCTGATATGAGCACTCCTGTTGAGTAGAGCTCTGCCGCCTTTGCAAGCCCCGCTCCTATTAAAATTGGAAAGCCGAGCATAAATGCAAATTTTGTTGCCTCTTCCCTGTTTAATCCAAGTAATAGCCCACCTGAAATAGCCATACCGGAGCGACTCATCCCAGGAATAAGTGCAAGAGATTGGAAAAATCCTATTATGAGCCCTTTGCGGACAGTTATCTTATCAGCCTGTCTTCCAAGCCTCTCCCCCAAAAGCATGAGTAGGGAGCCCAATATCAAAGCCCATGCAACCAAGCTTGCGTCTCTAAATGTAGTCTCCATCAAACCCTCAAGAAGTATTCCTAATACAACCGCAGGCAAAGTACCAAAAACAAGTGCAAAAAACAGAGTCTTATTTTCGCTCTCCATTGGCCTTCGGGAGAGCCAATTTGAAAGACTTCTTAATATGCGTAAGAAATCTTTCCTAAAGTAAACTAGTATCGCGGAGGCTGTTGCAAAATGAAGAAGAGCATCTACTGCCAAGTCATAAGACCCGGTAACTCCAAAAAACTCCCGAGCTAATATGAGGTGTCCCGAAGAGGAAATAGGAAGAAACTCGGTTAGACCCTGTACAACTCCCAAAAATATGGCAAAAATTAGATCCATCTTGAAAAAACTTTAACTATGATAAAATGTCATCACTAATCTTAAATTATATATGGGAGAAAACAAATTAACTATTCCAATCGCAGTAATAGTAGCGGGCGCTCTAATTGGAGGAGCAATATATCTTACTAATCGCACACCTTCTGATAAGCCGACTGATACAGATATTAAGGACGAACCACAAGTTCCCGCAGTTAACGCGGATGACCATATCCTTGGAAATCCAGAAGCTCCAATAGTTTTTGTTGAATATTCTGATTTTGAGTGTCCATTCTGTAAGGATTTCCACAATTCAATGCACCAAATAATAGACAAGTATGGTGCTGACGGAACAGTAGCCTGGGTCTACCGCCACTTCCCAATTGCCCAACTCCACTCAAAGGCTACTATTGAAGCCGAGGCTACAGAGTGTGCAGCGGATGTTGGTGGAAATGACGGATTCTGGGCATATGCCGACAGATTGTTTGAGGTAACTCCGTCAAACAATGGACTAAACCTGGACCGTTTACCCGAAATTGCGGAGGAAGTAGGGCTAGATAGAAATGAGTTTGAAAAATGTCTTGATGACAGAAAATTCAGAAAAGAAGTTTCAAAAAGCTACCAAGAAGCTGTTGACAGTGGTGCTCGCGGCACTCCGCACACAGTAATAATTGTAGGAGACGAACAAGTTCCTATTGAGGGGGCACAACCGTTTAGCTCACTCGATGGTTTTGTTCAATCAATCCTTAATGACGGGGGCTTCATCGGTGTTCCTACTATTGAAGAAGAAGGATAATCACTCAACCAGACCTAGTCGATATATATCAAAAGAATTCTCCCCCTCAAACATATCCGATGGGTTTGGAAGATACATTCTGGGGCGGCTAATCTCTTTTGTAGCATCGTTTACTAGCCTGTGAAATAAAGCAAATTCCTCCTTGCAGTCATCAAAGTTGATAATGTGACGCCTCATTTGAGAAGAGCCGTCTGTGTTTCTCTTTCTTTTACATTCCTGGATAATAAATCTCTTTACAGGCTTTCCATATAAATCGCTTATCGTGTAGTAATTAAATATGGCTTGGATAATAAAAAGAGTCTTCTGCGAGCCCTTACTGCTAAAAGTATCAACAAATTTATGGTCAACTATATCAACCGCTCCTCTCTCCACCCTTGAAGAAACCACTAAATCTGAAATCGCTTTTATAGGAAGCTCTAAGCCGTCCACCTCAACAGTACCACTCACTTCTACGCCAAGCACTTTATGTCTTGGCGGTCTATTTAAATAGAATGATATTGCTTGATTGTATTCCCTCTCCATTGAAACGCGTTTTTTCTTCTTTGCGGTATTGGTCTTTATTTTGCCAAAATTTATATCAAAATCAGCCACATTTTGTATGTAGCTAAGACCACTTTCAATTGCCTTATCTCTTGGCATTCCGTTATAGAAATTCTCAAGTGCTAAATGGCCTGCGCGCCCAACAAAGGAAGAAGGTGACGAAGGAGTGTCGTAAACCTTCTCAACATAGCGCTTATACCACGCCAAAGGATTCCTCAAAAAAGACATCAAGGAAGAGTAGCTCCAGTGCTCTATAGGAGGTTTTTGCCTCATCGAGGCAAGTATATCACGCTCTATTATCCTAAATTTTAGTAGTTTTTAAGCTGATTTGAGCGCTCGTGGGTTCGTATTTTCTCTAATGCTTTCGCTTCAATTTGTCGAATTCGCTCACGTGTTACTCCGAATTCTTTCCCAACTTCTTCAAGTGTGTGGTAAATTCCGTCTTCAAGACCATGACGCATCTCAAGAATTTTTCTTTCTTTTGGTGAAAGTTCGTGAAGAATCTGATGTACTTGATCGGTTAAAATCCTTCTTGCGGACATCTGGTCAGGCGATAGAATTCTTTCATCTGGTATAAAGTCTCCTAGTGTACTTTTTCCGTCATCCTCATCTCCTACAGGATTTTCAAGTGAAACCGTGTCTTGATTAATCTTTTCAATATTATGAATCTTCTCTACTTCAAGACCCATTTCGGTTGCAATCTCTTCAGGAAGTGGATCACGCCCTAAGTCCTGCGCAAGTCTGCGGGAGACCTGCTTATATTTCGCAATGGTCTCAACCATATGAACCGGAATACGAATTGTTCTAGACTGATCGGCTAGCGCTCTTGTTATGGCTTGCCTAATCCACCACGTTGCATACGTTGAGAACTTGTATCCTTTTGTGTGGTCAAATTTATCAACCGCTTTAAACAGTCCAATATTTCCCTCTTGAATAAGGTCAAGAAGAGTAAGATCAGGACTTCGTCCTGCGTAGCGCTTTGCAATTGATACTACCAGCCTAAGGTTTGCACGAGCCAGGAGGTTTCTGGCTTCACCGTCTCCGTCTAAAATTCTTTGCGCCAGTTCTCTTTCTTCCTGTGCCACAAGAAGAGAATAGCGACCAATCTCTCTAAGATACATTTGAATAGAATCATATGTGGATTCACTTCCCCTTCTATATAGGTTTTTCTTATCTAGAAGCTCCTCTGTAGCCGCTTCTTCAAGCATTCCGCCTCCCTCAAGAACATCTACATTTGCAGTATTAAATTTCTCGTACATTTCCTCAAGGAAAAGCACGTCCTCCTCTATTTTTGGAAACTCTTTAAGAATCTCGTCATATGTAACGTAGCCGCGCTCGCGTCCTTTTACAAGAAGCCCTTCTGCTTTATCTTGCTTGTCTTTTTCTTTCTTGCTTAACTTCTTTGTTTTTTTAGCAACTTTCTTAGGTGCCTTTTTAGCAACTTTTTTCTTAGCCGCTTTCTTTACTACTTTCTTTTTTGCTACCTTCTTTTTGGCGGCTTTTTTAACCACCTTTTTTACAGCTTTCCTGACAGCTTTTCGAATTGAGCGCTTGGGGGATTTCTTCTTGGTCGCCCTCTTTGCTACCTTCTTTTTAGCTTTTTTCTTTGCTACTTTCTTGGATTTTGGCATACGTAGTACTTTACTCATTGATTGATAACTTAGCAATAGCCTCTGAAAGTTTCTTACTCTTCTCCAAAAGCTCCTTTGCTTTCTTGCCGTCGCCTTCAGACTCAGCTCTCTTAAGATCTTCTGTTATGCGTGATAACTTACTCTTTTCATTCTCTACTGAAAGAGCGTTTATTAATTCCTTAATATCTTCATCTATAGTACCGTTCCTATGCACTATCTCGGCGCGAAAGGCGTCTTCGTTGGTTTGAGTAGATTCCTCTAATTCACTTAGACGAGTCTTACCAACTACGCGGGAAAAGGATTTTCTAAGTCCCTCGGTATCAATTAACGGCTTTTTTAAAGACTCTTGCCAATTAATTATACCGAGTAGTCTTCTTTCTATCTTGTCTCTTCTTGTGCCTCTGTTTTGACTTACCGGTCTTTTAGGTTCACTAATTTCTGTAGTATCTATTTTTATTCTTGATACTTCCTCTCTTACAGTATCCTCCGGAATGTTTATCCTTTTTGAAACCATCTCTATGAAGTGTCCCTGATCAATCTTACTTGTAATTCTCGCTACAAAAGGTAGTACCTCTTCACTAACTTTCTTCCTAAACGACCTTGAATCAAGTTTTTCCTCTTCTAAAAGATCGAGTAGAAACTCTATAATGTGTTTTGATTCTTTTATGGTCTTTCTCCACTTCTCCTTGCTCTCTTTAATAAGATCAGCCGGGTCTTTTCCTTTCTTCATAGTTGCAACCTTTACATCCATTCCAAGAGAAAGTGCTAACTCTGAGCTCCTTTTTACAGAAGACACTCCGGCATCATCGGAATCAAAAGCCAAAACGATATTTCTTGACAGCCTATTTAAAAGCTTAAGCTGCTCTTCAGTAAGCGAAGTGCCTGAGACCGCAACCGTATTGGTAAAACCAGCCTGATGAGCCATTAAGACATCCATCTGCCCCTCTACCACTATAGAGAAGTCATGTTTTCTAATGGTAGATTTTGCAAAATCATAACCGAATAAAATGCGTGACTTGTGATAAAGTGCCGTCTCCGGAGAATTTATATATTTACCCATTCCTTCCCCTCCCTCAAAGACTCTTCCTGAAAATGCCACAATTCTTCCGGCATTGTCCCTTATTGGAAAGATTATCCTTCCGCGAAATGCGTCGTACTTACGTTTGTTGTTTTCAGCTTGTTTTAAAAGACCCACGCTCTCTATATCGCTTTCCTTATACCTTTTCCCTACAAGATATTCGTGCAAGTTTTGCCACTCATCAAGCGCATAGCCTATACGAAATATTTTCATTGTTCTTTCACTTACTCCCCTTTCTTTCATATAGTCTCTTACGTCTTTCCTTCTTTTAAGATTGTCCTCAAAATGTCTTGTGGCATCATCAAGTATCTTATAAAGAACTTCCTTTTCATCTCTTCTTGTAGAACCTTCATAAACCAAGTCAACACCCGCTCTGTCCGCAAGTATTTTTAAAGCTCCTTTAAAATCCACTCCTTCCATCTTCTCTGTAAAGGTGAATATGTCCCCTCCTTGGCTGGTTGAAAAACAGTAATACATATCCCTATCAGGAGAAACAAAAAAGGACGGCGTTTTCTCATTTGAAAAAGGGGAGCGGGCTTTGAAGTTCCTACCAGCCTTAATTAGCTTTATATACGAGGAAACTACATCAACGATAGTTAGTCTTTCTTTTATTTGATCTACTGGAGAGATCATAGAAACAATATTAGTCCCACCAACCGCCTCTTTCAACTACTCTTCTTCTCCCCTCATTTCGGCGTCTTTTTGAGAGAGCTCTCTTTTAAGTTCTGCCACTTTTTCATTCTTAGGACTTCCTTCGTAGCCAGTTCCAGCTGGAATTAGCCTTCCGATAATAACGTTCTCCTTAAGTCCTCTTAGTTTGTCTACTCCACCCTTAACAGCCGCATTTATAAGCACGCGGGTTGTGTTCTGGAATGAAGAAGCCGAAAGGAAGCTCTTTCTTGAAAGAGACACTTCCATAATTCCAAGGAGGAGCGCATCGGCAACAGCCTGCTCGCCTCCTTCACCTTTAACTCTCTTGTTTTCCGCAAGAAGATCAAACTCCTCAACCATATCTCCTACTGAAAATTCAGTGTCTCCGGACTGCTTAATCTTTCTTCGCGAGAACATCTGCCTAATTATGACTTCAATGTGTTTCCTTGAAATAGTCACACCTTGAAGCTCGTAGATTCTACTTGTCTCACTAATTATGTACTCTTGGGTTGCTTCTTTTCCTGCAAATTTAAAATGCTCCTCAAGATTTGCCGAGCCATCTGTTAGGAATTGTCCTTTCTCTACTTTGTCTCCCACTTTCACCAATAGCATTCTAAGAAAGTGAATTGGGTATTCTAAGTCTTTTTTCTTTGTGGTCTTACTTGTTCCATCTGGAAGAAGTACAAGTATTTTCTCCTTTCCTTCGTCGCGAATTTCAGACACTGTTCCTGAAATGTGGGCTATTGCGGCTGGGTTTTTTGGTTGACGACGCTCAAACACCTCCTCAACACGCGGAAGTCCTTGGGTAATGTCTCCACCAACACTTGCGGTTCCTCCGGTGTGGAAAGTACGCATAGTAAGTTGGGTTCCCGGCTCACCAATGGCTTGCGCTGCTACTGTCCCTATAGCTTCTCCGATCTCTACAAGTTCATTCGTTGAAATATCGGCTCCATAACATTTCTTACAAATCCCGTGTGGAGTTCTACATGTCATGGGTGAACGAAGTATTACGGCCTCTACTCCTTCGTCAGCCTCTATAACTTCTGCGTCAGCCGCACTAAGCATATGTCCTTTCTCAAAGAGTGTCTTTCTTCCAGATTTAACAGCTTCTGAAAGTATTCTTCCGCGAAGATTTCTTGCAAATGAAATCTTTATTCCAGACGCACTGTCGCGACTTATTTCTACTCCTTCCTTAGTTGAACAATCATTCTCCGTTATGATTATATCTTGCGCCACATCAAAGAGCCTTCTTGTTAGGTATCCGGCTTTTGCGGTTTGAAGCGCAGTGTCAGAAAGACCTTTACGAGCACCGTGCGTAGTAACAAAGTATTCAATAGGAGTAAGCCCCTCTTTCATCGATGCAATAATAGGGAAGTCAATTACCTCCCCTTTTGTATTCTGAATTAGACCCTTCATCCCTGCCATTTGGTTTAACTGCCTAACCGAACCTCGTGCACCAGAGAAAAGCATGTCGTGAACAGAGCCGTTTGGATCAAGTGTGTCCGGAAGAAGTTTTTCGATGTTAGTTGTTACGTCCTGCCACACTTTTACAAGCATCCTAACCTTTTCATTTGCTGAAAGAAGTCCCTCATTGTATTGAGCTATAATCTCTGCGGCCTCTTTTTTAGCCTCATCAACTATTCCCTCTTTTCCAGGAGGAACCGTAACGTCAGAAAGGCTCCACGTAACACCGGCGTGTGTTGCATACTTAAAGCCAAAGTTTTTGATTTTGTCTAAGATGTAAGGTATTTCCTCCAGTCCGTACTTATCAATAAGAACTTCAACCAAACCTGCCATCTTCTTATTGGTCATCTCATCATTTATAAATGGAAAGTCCTTAGGCAAAACACTGTTGAACAGAAGCCTTCCTACGGAAGTTTCAAACACTTCCCCATTAAAATCTTTATATTTGTCACTAGTAGTAGGCATCACTTTTATCTTTGAGCGAAATCCTACGTCTTCAAAGTCATATGCCGTAATCGCATTATTAGGCGACGGGAAGAATTTACCTTCTCCCTTTTCACCCTCAACTATTTTTGTCATCCAATAACAGCCAAGGATAATGTCTTGCCTAGCATTAGTTACAACCTCACCGCTTCCCGGTTTTAGTACGTTTTCTCTTGCTGACATTATCTCTTTAGCTTCAAGCTGGGCCTCATCTGAAAGAGGGACGTGAACGGCCATCTGGTCACCGTCAAAGTCCGCATTAAATGCCTCACAAACAAGTGGGTGAATTTGAATCGCATTTCCTTCAATTAGAATTGGTCTGAAAGCCTGAATACCCTGTCTGTGAAGTGTTGGGGCACGGTTTAGAAGTACGTGTTTGTCCTTAATTACATCCTCAAGGATTGCCCATACTTCGGGGATTCCGTCTTCAATTAATCTTCCGGCTCCTCGTATGTTATATGCCAGTTCTTTTTCAAGAAGCTTACTTATTACAAAAGGTCTAAATAGCTCAAGCGCCATATGTTTTGGAAGTCCACACTGGTCTATCTCAAGATCAGGACCAATAACAATCACGGAACGCCCGGAATAGTCCACTCTTTTTCCAAGAAGGTTTCCTCTAAAGTATCCCTGCTTTCCTTTTAGGTAATCAGACAAAGACTTGAGCGGACGTCTTTGAGACTGACTCATAGCAGAGAACATTGTATTTCCGTGCCTAATTGAATTATCAATTAGAGCGTCAACTGCCTCCTGAAGAATTCTCTTCTCATTTCTCTGAATTACCTCTGGCGCATTTATGTCCTGAAGCTTCTTTAATCTATTGTTTCTGTTTATGACTCTACGGTAGAGGTCATTTACGTCAGATGAGGCATGCCTCCCTCCTTCAAGCGGAACCATTGGTCTTAGAGCCGGTGGAATAACCGGAAGCCTTACCAAAAACATCCATTCTGGGCGAACGCCCGCTTTTCTCATTGACTTTAGAAGCGCTAATCTCTTGTTTAATTTCTCACGCTCTACTGCGCCTGCCACTTCTAGTCTTTCGTTTAACTTCTTGATTAACTTATCTAGATTTATATTCTTAAATATGTTGTAAACTGCCTCTGCTCCAATCTCTGCCTCAAAAAGACCTCCATATTTAACAGCAAATTTATGGTACGTAGCCTCGTCGACCACTGCCATCTCTTGAATGCTTTGTATGTCTTGTTTTGTTGCGGTTAGAAGTTCTTTCAATTTAGTCTTTGTCTTTGCATCTTTTGAAGCGCCGACTTTGTTTTTATACTCACTATCAAGCTCTTTAAGAAGACTTGCTCTCTCTGTCTCATCTACTTTGGTGATTATGTATCCTGCAAAATACGCCACCTTCTCAACGTCGCTTGCTGAAAGACCAAGAATAAGAGCAATTCTCGATGGAATTCCTCTTAAAAACCAAATGTGAGCAACAGGGATCGCAAGCTCAATGTGAGCCATCCTCTCGCGACGAACTATTGAGCGAGTGACTTCAACTCCACATTTATCACAAACAATTCCTTTGTATCTTATTCCGCGATATTTTCCACAGTAACATTCATAGTCTTTTTCCGGTCCAAAAATTTTCTCATCAAAAAGCCCGTTTTTCTCTGCGCGTTGAGTTCTGTAGTTAATTGTCTCCGGCTTTGTTACCTCACCATATGACCAATCCAAAATACGCTCAGGAGAAGCGAGCCTAAGGGTCACTGCATCAAAATTTATTGGATCATGTTCTCTTCTTTTTGGTTCCATATTATTTTTCTTCTTCAACGTCCTCTAGTCGCTCAAGTTTTGCATCAAGAGAAAGCCCGCGTAAGTGTTTAAGTAGCACATTAAATGCTGCCGGGGTTTGTAAATTAGTTATCCTTTCACCTCGAACTATCGCGTCAAATGCTGCAGAACGTCCTACTATGTCGTCTGATTTAATAGTTAGCACTTCACGTAAAATATGTGCTACGCCATAGCCAAGTAGAGCCCATACTTCCATCTCCCCAAATCGCTGTCCTCCATTTTGAGCTTTCCCACCAAGAGGTTGCTGTGTAATTAGAGAATAAGGACCAATTGAACGCATATGAATCTTGTCCTCAACCATATGATGAAGCTTAAGGATATACATATAACCAACGGCAATATCTTGATCAAATGACTCTCCTGTTCTTCCGTCATAAAGTTTTATCTTTCCATTTTCAGGAAATCCTGCCTCTTTTAGCTCGTCCTGTATTTCTTTATCAGTTGCTCCAGTAAATGGAGGTACGATCGCTTGGTATTGAAGAGAGTTTGCAGCAAGGCCTAAATGAAGCTCAAGAATCTGCCCCAAGTTCATACGACTAGGCACCCCAAGCGGTGTAAGAATTAAGTCAATAGGCTCACCATCCTTTGTGTAAGGCATATCCTCCTCGGGAAGCACTTTCGAGATAACACCTTTGTTACCATGTCGCCCCGCAAGTTTATCTCCAACAGAGACATTTCTTAGCTGAGCTATTTCAACGTGAATTTTCTTTATTATTCCGGAATCTAAATTGTCACCATTTTCTCTTGAAAACACCTTAACTCCCACCACACGCCCACGCTTTCCTCCTTCCATTCTTAAGGATGTGTCTTTAACGTCTTTAGCTTTCTCCCCAAAAATTGAGCGGAGTAGCCTTTCCTCTGGGGTAAGTTGGGTTTCTCCTTTTGGAGTTACCTTTCCTACAAGAATATCTCCAGGGCGAACTTCTGCACCAATTCTTACAACCCCTTCCTCGTCAAGATTTTTAAGTTTTGTTTCCCCTACATTTGGTATGTCATGAGTTGTTACTTCAGGGCCAAGCTTTGTGTCACGAACACTTACTGTGAATTCCTCAACGTGAATACTTGTAAACTTACTGTTTTTAACAAGCCTTTCTGAGATAATAATAGCGTCCTCATAGTTTGCTCCGGACCATGACATAAAGGCCACGCGAATGTTCTGCCCGAGTGCTACTTGCCCTCTGTCGGTTGAAGACGCGTCAGCTAGAAGCTCGCCTTTTTTGACTTTCTGTCCTAAATCTACAACAGGTCGTTGGTGAAATGCCGACATATCGTTTGTTCTTGAGAAAGTAACAAGAGGATAAACTTCTTTTTTACCTGAACCGCTTACTTCCACTTTCCCTGCATCAACATAAGTTACCTCTCCTGCTTCCTTGGCATAAATCAACCTTCCGGAATCTCTTGCCGCAGACTCTTCAATACCCGTAGCTACAATAGGAGCATCAGGAACAATACAAGGAGTAGCTTGCTTTTGCATGTTTGAGCCCATAAGAGCGCGGTTTGCATCATCGTGCTCAAGGAAAGGAATCATTGATGTTGCTATTGAAAATGCTTGATTTGGAGCGATATCAATATAGCCAACTTCCTTTTTGTCCACCAAACCAGGCTCTCCTTTAATACGAACCTCAACAAGCTCCTCTGTTATATTTCCATCTTTATCATATGGAGTAGCGGCGTGCGCTATATTTTCTTTTTCTTCCTCAAGTGCATTTAAATGCGCCACCTCACCCGTTATCTTTCCACTTTCAACCTTTGCATAAGGAGTCTCAATTATTCCAAACTCATTAATCCTTGCATGAACCGCAAGGTGAAGGATTAGTCCAATATTTGGACCTTCAGGAGTGTGGATAGGGCAGAGTCTCCCATAATGACTTGGGTGAACGTCGCGAACCTCAAATCCAGCTCTCTCACGGGTGAGTCCTCCCGGGCCAAGCGCTGACAGAGTTCTTAAGTGCTCAAGTTCAGAGAGTATATTCTGCTGACCCATGAATTGGGAAAGCTGGTTTGTTGTAAAAAATTCCCTTACTGCAGCGTGAAATGGTCTTGGGTTTATAAATTGAATAGGTAAGATTGTTTCCGCTTCAACAGTGGACATCCTGTCTTGAATGTTTCTCTTCATTCTAGACATTCCCACTCTTATTTTTTGCTGAAGAAGCTCCCCTACGTAGCGAACTCGCCTAAAACCAAGGTGGTCAATATCATCAGCGCCAGCCCCTGGGGTGTTGTTTAGCTCCACTATATTTAGAACTATTCTAACCACGTCATCAAGAGAAATTGTTCTTCTCTCAAGCTCCTTGTCGTCGGTACTCATACCAAAGCGCATATTGAAATGTCTTCTTCCAACTCGCGACAGGTCGTAGCGCTCATCACTAAATATTGAGCTAATATATTCTCGCGCGTTGTCGGCGGTAGCTAAATCGCCGTCACGTAGTTTTTTATGAATTTCAATGTAAGCCTCTTCAGCTGTTGTGGCTGTATCTTTTTCAAAACACTTCTCAAGCATCTCTTTTGAATGAGGATTGCTCTTTAGAAGGTCAAACATATCCTTATCAAAGCTAGCTCCCATTATGCGAAGTAGTGTTGTAACCGGAAACTTCCTTTTTCTATCAATCTTTACGTAAATACAACCGTCTGGTTCACTTCCAAGCTCAACCCACGCGCCGCGCATTGGAATAATCTTTGCTCCAAACTGATTCTTTCCTTTCATTTCCTTTGTTGTAAAGAAAACACCAAAAGAGCGCGCAAGCTGTGGAACTATTGCGCGCTCTGCACCATTAATTATGAAGGTGCCGTGTGAAGTCATCATTGGAAAGTCTGCCAGAAAGATTTCCTGTTCTTTGGTCTCCCTTGTGGTCTTGTTTTTAAGCTTTGCAATTGTACGAAGAGGTGCATCGTAGGTGAGCACATTTTTCTTTGCAAAGTATTCATCATACTTTGGCTCCCCCATTTCAAAAGAAAGAAACTCCAGGTCAAACTTCTTGCCGGAGTAATCACTAATAGGAGAAAACTCTTTGAAGATTTCTCCAATACCTTCTTTAAGTAGTAACTCAAAAGAATCCGTCTGCGCCTTTATGAAATGTGGCATTGGCGCAAGCGGCTCCTTAAAGCGACCGAATTGCTTTTGATCAAGTTTTTTTATCGCCATTCGTTATACAGCAAAATACGGGCACAAAAAAGAGTTATTCCCTTTTGCGCCGTCCTCGAGAAAATTGTTATAAAAAACTCTACGTAATTTTCTCGATTTGATTTGTAAAAAAATGTGTCCTCTCCACCAAAGACTCAATCTCTCTGAATAAATAGAGTATAGAGGAGAAGGATAATTCTGTCAAATTCTTTATACAAAGGAAATTCGCCGCGACGCTAGAGTGCGTCGCGGCGATTCTTCAACTGAAGCGCCTTCGAATCACGCTCCTAGCAACCGTCCCTGTCCGTGTCCGCTGGGTTCGGAGCGGGGTTTCCGTCTCTACTTGTTGGTGAGGACCTGTGGCTTCTTGGGGGGGCCACTCGTCCCTTTTCTTTGGTTGGCCGGGTTTTGGGACATTGATAGAGGTAGCATTTTTCCGTCCCGCCGTTCCCGTCGTTGTACGTACAAACTATGCAGCCAGTAAGTGTCATAACAGCCCCCTTTGGGTTTTTGTTCTTCCTCAGTGGGTCTGGGAAGTTCCTCCTTCCCGAATTTGACCCGAAATCATACTACCTTAAGCCAACCCTCTTGTCAACTAGCTCTTTTTGTGGCGCCATTTTTCTATCTCTTTGTGATGTCCTGATAAAAGCACTTTTGGCACTTTGTACTCTTTTCCCTTCCATCTAAAAACCTCCGGGCGCGTATAGACATCCTTACTTGCCACTCTGCCCTCCTCAAGAGAGCTATAATTTCCAAGAACTCCTTTAATTTGCCTTGTAGTCGCATCTATTAAAATTGCAGACGGAAGCTCTCCCCCAGTTAGTACATATGGTCCAACCGAAATTTCTTTTGCTTTTAGAATTTTTCTCACTCTCGCATCTACTCCCTCATAATGACCTGCTATAAGTACTACATGCTTTGCATTTTTTGACAGCGACTTAGCTACCTTTGTATTAAATTCCTTACCTCCCGGAGAAAAGAAAATTGTCACTACATCTTTCTTCTTCCCAACCGCCTTTTCTACTGCTCTAAGCACAGACTCCGCCTCAAGCACCATCCCGGGACCCCCACCATAAGGACGCCTGTCAACTCTCTTGTGTCTGTCTTTTGTAAAATCACGTGGATTATAATAGGAGATTTTTATCTTCTTATCCTTTTCTGCACGTCCAATAATTGAGGATTTAAGATATCCCTCAATGCTTTCCGGAAAGAGTGTAATTATGTGAAAGTGAATCATATAAATACAAAAGCAAAAATCGTGACACGATTGTGCCACGATTTTTGCTTCATGTCGAGAACATTAGAGTCCTTTAAAGCTTGAGGTCCTCCATCGCCTCGTCAACTGACTTAGTTACATCTTCAGTAGGAGCTCCTCCAGTACCTCCTTCAGGCTCCTCTATTTTGAGATTAACCCTTGCGTCGTTTTTCATTCCGACTACACGAAGAAGAGTTCTTATTGCCTTTGCAGTGTTACCTGATCGGCCAATAATCTTCCCCATGTCCTCGCGGTTTACAGATAAGGTAAGGAGTACTCCCATCTCATCTACCGTTCGGTTGATTTTTACATCGTTTGGGTTATCAACTAGCGATTTAACTACGTGCTCAAGAAAATTCTGATCGTCTTCCATATTGTCGCACTAGCTTAAAGTAAAAACCGGCATTCGACCCATGAGCCGTTGCCGCAATGATTACACAATATAAGTAGAAGTCAAACTACTCTTTCTTTTCTTCCTCCTCTTTTTCTTCGGCCGGAGAATCTGCTTCTTCTTTTCCCTCTTCCTCTTCAGCAGGCTTTTCTTCTACCGCTTCCTCAAGAGCTGATTCTTCGCTTTCGCCTTCTTTTGACTCTTCTTTAGGCTCATTTTTAGACTCGTCTTTAACCTCGGCCTCTTCCTCCTTAACTACAGGAGATTTCTTTGGTAACACATTTATCTTTTCTCCAGAAATAGCACCCTCTTTAACTAGAATATTATGAACTGTGTCTGATACTTGCGCACCGTGCCCTATCCAATACTTGGCACGCTCGTCGTCTATAGAAACTGTATTTAGTTTGGGATTATACGAGCCAAGAAGCTCAACATATTTTCCGCTCTTCGGTCCTTGGTGTGAATCAACAACAACAACCCGAAATGACGGGTCATTTTTCCTTCCTATTCTCTGCAAGCGAATCTTTAGCATTAAGACCAAAATTTACCAGAATAACGGTATTTGTCAACGAAAATGGGGCGCCGCGCTTGCGCGGCGCCCCGAGGCAACAGGGAGGACACTGACGATGGTGGGTATTCCGCCAATCACCGGATCGGGTCAGGTCAAGTCGGGATCCGGATATTTAAATACTATCAGAGCCATATATTTATTCAATAGGTTATACTCTATCAATGAAAAATAGTGATGCAGGAAAGAAGTTCAAAGGAATAATAAGCGTTACTGCACGTGGTACCGGATATGTTCCTCTTGAAGGATTTGAAAAAGATATTGAAATTCCATTTGAGAATCTAAACACCGCCCTTAACGGAGATATGGTTGAGGCAAGGCTTGTTAAGACTAGGGGAGATAAACGCCAGCAAGGAAAAGTTGTTGAAATACTTGAAAGAGACAAGACTCAGTTTGTGGGAACTATTGAAAGAGACGAGGAAGGATTTTTCCTAGTTTCCGATGACAGGCGAATGTATGCTGACATCTCTACTAAAGACGCAGAGAAAAAAAGGATTAAGGAAGGTACGAAAGCCTTAGTAGAAATTACTCGCTGGGAAAAAGGAGATGAATATCCAGAAGGAGCAGTGCTAAGAACTTTGGGAATGAAAGGAGAGCATGAGACTGAGATGCAAGCCATAGTCCTTGGACACGAATTTGATACAAGTTTTCCAAAGGAAGTAGAAAAAGAGGCAAAAGAGATAAATGATAATCGAAAAATTACCGATGAGGAAATAAACAAAAGAAGAGATTTTAGAGATACTCCAACATTTACCATTGATCCAGATGATGCGAAAGATTTTGATGATGCTCTGTCCGTGAAAACTCTTCCGAATGGAAATATAGAGGTGGGAATTCACATAGCTGACGTTACTCACTATGTGCGTCCAAATAGTGAAGTAGATAAGGAAGCGCAAAAAAGAGGTACGTCTGTTTACTTAGTAGACCGTACTATTCCCATGCTTCCTGAAATACTTTCAAACGATATATGTAGTCTAAAACCAGATGAGGATAGACTTACTTTTTCTGCAGTATTTACACTTGATAGCAGTGGTGAAATTAAAGATAAGTGGTTTGGAAAAACCATTATCCACTCTGACAAAAGATTTACCTACAAAGAGGCGCAGGATGTACTTGATGAAAAGAACGGGGTTTTTATAGATGAACTAACAAAGATAAGAGACTTGGCTAAGAAAATAAGAGTCAAGAGAATGAAAGAGGGCGCTATTTCTTTTGAGCAAGATGAAGTCAAATTTAAATTAAACGAAAAGGGGATGCCAATAGATGTAGTGGTAAAGGAACGCCTTGAGACAAATCTTTTGATTGAGGATTTTATGCTTATGGCAAACAAGGGCGTGGCTGAATTTATCTTTGAATTATGCAAGGCGCAGGGCCTAGGCACGCCCACTTTTATCTATAGAATTCACGATGTTCCAAAAAATGAAAAAATTGCTGAACTTGAGATATTTCTTCGCGCAATTGGCTACGATATTAAGACAAAAAAAGGTGAAATGTCTTCAAAAGAAATAAATAAATTACTTGAAAGCATTAAGGGAAAACCTGAAGAGAAATTAATCCAAATGGCCACCATTCGCTCAATGGCAAAAGCGATTTATTCAACAAAAAATATAGGTCACTTTAGCCTCTCATTTAGACACTACACTCACTTCACTTCACCAATACGACGCTACCCCGATATGATGGCGCACAGAATATTTTTTGGACATTTAGACAAATCTCCAATTCCAAATGACGAACTGAAGAGATATAGTAATTTAGCCATAAAGTCTTCACAACGTGAAATTGAAGCCGTAGCTGCTGAAAGAGAAAGTATAAAATACAAGCAGGTTGAATATATGAAAGAGCATATTGGTGAGAAATTTAACGGCCTTATAACTGGCGTCACTGATTTTGGGATATTTATTGAAGAAAGAAAGACAAAGGCAGAAGGGCTTGTGCGCCTGGCTGATATGGACGACTACTATGAGCTTGAAAAAGGAGGTTATTCCTTGGTTGGTAAAAAAGGCAGGAAAAGATATGCAGTTGGAGATGAAGTTAAGATAGAGCTTCTTGACGCAGACCTAGACGAGAGAAGAATAAGCTGGAAAATACTTCAAAAATAATCGACTCAACCGGTTGAGTCGCAAATTTTGGCTCAAATATTGGGTTATTTGGTCACCCTTACCGCGTCTTCAAACTTAACGGAGAGTAGCTTAGAAACGCCGTCTGCTCCCATTGTTACTCCGTATAAAATACCCGCGACACTCATAGTCTCTCTATTGTGTGTAATTAAAATAAGCTGAGTCTTTTCTGAAAGCTCACTAATCATTGTGCTATATTTTCTTGAGTTTGCTTCATCAAGAGCGGCGTCTGTCTCATCAAGAATTAAAAATGGAGGGGGATTAACTTGGCTCATTGCAAAAAGAAGTGAGATTGAGGTGAGAGCCCTTTCCCCACCAGAAAGCATTTCAAGTCCTTTAATTTTCTTTCGCGGAAGAGCCACTTCAATATCTATTCCCTCCTCTGTTTCATCACTCTCATCAATCTCCTCTTCGGATATTTCTATATCAGTATCTCTCTTTTTTCTTTTTTGTTGCTTTATGACAGAAAGCTCTGCTGTACCACCACCAAAAAGAAGCTCGAAGAAATGTTGGAACTCTTTATTAATCTTTTCAATACCTTCCCTAAACTGAAGTCCGAGTCTTTCCTCCAGATCAGATATTAATTGCTTCAAAGTCTCTGCTGACCTTTCTAAATCTTCAATCTCTCTCTCCAAAAATTCATCTCTTTCCACCACTTCTCTGTACTCTTTCATTATCTCCTCGCCGGAGCCTCCTCCAAACTCTTCAAGTCTTATCTTAATTTTCTCTATCGTCTTTCTTCTTTCGTCTTGTATCTCTCGCGACTCTTTCACTACTGAATCGTGGTCTATATCGAAATTACTATAATCAAGCACCTCTCTTCCTCCGAGCACTGCCCCTTCTTCTAGATTCTGCTTAAACTCTTCCCTTGCCCTTGTAAGCATCTCTTCTTCTCTGGCCATATCTCTAAGCCCGGTCTCAAGCTCTCTTTTCTCTGTTGTAATCCTAAATACTTCTCTTTCCGCTCCTCTCTCTTCGTCCTTTGATGTTTCTATTTCATTCTGAAGATTTTTATATGTCTCGCTCAATTCATCTACATGACTCTCAATTAGTGACAGTTCCGTATCTAAGGCCTCTTTTTTCTCCTTAAGAGCTCTCACTTCCTCCTTTGCTTCAGTACCAACACTTTCTTTTGAGTATTTCTCTATGAGGGAGGTGAACGCGCTTTTTATCTTAGAAATTGCAAGGCGTATAGCTTTTGGATCATCGCTCTTGTTAGCTTCATTAAAACTCTCGTCTAGTTCAGACTCAAAAGCCTTTAATTCGGACATTGGAACAGAGCTTGCTTCAGTTGGTGTGCTCCCGTGCCTTTCTGCAAAGGAAACCTGCCCTTCAATTCGCCCAACTTCTCTTGAAAGTTCATCTCTTTTGCTTCTTGCCCCCGAAAGCTCTCTTTCAATAGTTAAGACTTCCTGCCCACGAATATCTTCTTTACTCGCCGACTCTAAAGTCTTCCTCGCTTTTTCAAGCTCCACCTCGAGCGTCTCTAATTTTGATTTGGGGCCTTCTTTTCTTGAGGCAATATCTTCTTCGGTAAAAGTTAGGTAGACTTCTTCTCTTTTTAAGTACTCATGCAGTTTTTCTTTGAGTTCTACACGAAGCTCTTTGCTTTTTTCTAATTTGTCTACCTGTTTTTTTAAAAATTTAAGATGAGGAGCAATTTCCCTTCTTAGCGACTGAACTTGTTTGATGTTTTCAGCAGTTCTATCAAGTTTTCTTTCACTTTCATTTTTCTTGTATTGGAATATTTTAAGACCAAGAGCGTCCTCTATCATCTCACGACGCTCACGCAAATTAGCATTTAAAATCCTATCGGCCTCCCCTTGAGAGATTATGTGATGACCTGTTGAGCCAATATTTGCTCCTGCTAAAAGCTCTACAACATCTTTTAACCTGACGGAACTTCCGTTTAGTTTATATTCGTTTATTCCATCTCTGTGAACTATCCTCTCTATTTCAACTTCATCAAAATCAAGATCTAGGAGCTTTTTAGTATTGTCAAAAGTAACTTTAACAAGAGCTCTGTTTGACCTTGGTGTAGCTTGGGAGCCTCCCCATATAAGATCTTCTCCTCGCTTTCCACGCATACTTTTCATAGACTGCTCTCCTAGAACAAATCTAAAAGCCTCTGCCACATTTGACTTACCAGAACCATTTGGTCCGACTATTGCTGAAATTGATGAGGAGAATTCAAATTCACTCTTTTTTGCAAACGACTTAAAGCCACTAAGCTCTATACCCTTTAAATACATAGGCTATATTGTAACCCTACCAACCTTTCTTCTCTAGGGCATTACCAGCTGCCTCCTGCTCTGCTTCTTGTTTTGATTTACCCTCTCCTTCAGCTATTAGCTTGCCTCCCAAATAAACTCCCACCATAAAATGTTTGTCGTGGTCTGGGCCGGTCTCCTTCGTGGGCTTATAAGCTGGTGTAGTGTTTTCTTTTTCCTGCGAAGCTTCTTGAAATCTACTTTTAGCATCCTGCCACAATCTATTGTCCACCATCTCTTCTGTCTTATGAAGAATTATTTTTGATATAAATTTTTCAGCCACATCATACCCTTGGTCCATATAAATTGCTCCAATAATAGCTTCAAAAGTGTTCGCAAGAATATAGAGCCTTGCTCTACCTGTGTCCTTTGCTTCACCTTTTGAAAGCATTAAGTAATCATTTACCCCAAGCTCATTTGCTGATGCGGACAATGAGGAGGTGTTTACGAGAGCAGAACGAAAAGCTGTTAGTTCGCCCTCTGGTTTGTCTTTGTATTTATTGAAAAGAAAATCTGTAACTACCAGCTCAAGAACAGCGTCGCCCAAAAACTCTAGTCTCTCGTTATGACCTATATCTAAATCCCTGTGTTCATTTAGATAAGAACGGTGGGTGAAAGCTTGTATTAACTTTGACTCATCCTTAAATACCACCCCAATCTTCTTTTCAAAATCTTTGTAATCACTCATCTTTTTTCACTAAAATATTGATCGCTTTTGTAACAATAGGGAGCATGTCGTCATAAAAATTTAAGTCTAAAATATTTGTAAGCTTAAACCATTTCGCGTCGTCAAGACCCCCTTTGTCTGCAAGTTCAATTTCAACGAATTTTGATTCACAAAGATGATACACTACCTGCTTTCTAATCTTTCCCTTTTCAGGCTGTGTGGCAACGTATTCGTTTCTTCCAAGCTCATCTCCAACGCTCACCTCAAGACCAATTTCTTCAAGAACAACTCTTTTTATACCCTCTTTTAATTCCTCACTCTCTTCTACGTGACCTTTTGAAAGAGTCCAATGACCAAATACATCATGCACAAGTGCCAAATAAACCTCCTCTCCATCCCTTGCGTAAACCACAGCTCCTCCAAGTCTCTCTATTGGCATTTTCTCAAACGGTATGTCTGATTTCTTTTTCTTTGAGACCTCGTCTTTGCCTGGCTCTCCAATCTCTTTATAAACTGCTCCTAGAACTCCATTTACAAATCTTCCACTATTTTCACCTCCGAATGTCTTGCCAAGTTCAATTGCTTCATTTATCGCAACTTTAGCCGGGACTTCATTTCTGTCTGAAAATAAAAGCTCTGAAAGTCCGAGACGAAGAATATTTCTATCTACAACAGATATTTTATCTACCGGCCATTCTGGGGCCGCTTTCTCTATTATCTCATCCAATTCATCTCTTTTTTTGAGAACTGTCTCAAGAAGCTGCTTCATAAATGAAAAATCACCCATACCGGGTGCAAACTCCTTAACATTTCGTACTAAAACCTCCTCTACAACACTATCACTCCCACTGAGCTTATCCTCAAAATCCAACTCAAAGAGCGTTTGTAAAACTATACTTCTTGAAAGGTGGCGATTTGCCATAAAGAACTAAAAAATGAACAATTGCGTTTTAATCACGCTTAGAAAGTCCTTCTGCACTAAGTGCTTTAGGAGCTTTTTCTTCTGGGACCTTTTCCTCGGGTGCAACCTGTCTTTCTTTTTGACGAGCTTCTTTTTTAGCTAGAAGTCGTCCTGTTCTTTTAAGAACATCAAAGACTGAGCGACCCTTGTACTGACCACAATTCTGGCAAGCACGATGGCGAAGATGTTTGGCGCCGCAATTTGAACACTCCGAAAGACCCGGCTCACTAAGTGCATGATGTGAGCGCCTATTTCCTCCATGTCCTTTTGTAACGCGCATTCTGCTTCCCATCCTTGAAATATAACAGTTTTTTCTTATATGGCAACTCTCAAACTATAGGTGTATAAAGCTTCTCCTGTGAATCTCGCACATCCCTTTCTTCCTAATAATTTGATAATGTTTAAATGTTCCATACCCTTTATGCTCTTCAAATAAATAATGTGGGTAAACACCTGACAGACGACGCATTTTTTTATCTCGAGTCACTTTCGCAATAACTGAAGCTAGAGCGATTGAAAATTCTTTGTCTTCGCCCTTTATTATTGTTTTTTGATCTTTAAATTTACTCGGTGCACTAAGCCCTCCGTCAAGTAAAACCTTGCACTCCTCTGGCCTAACACCAAGTCTGTCTATAGCTCTTTTAGTAGCCAGTCTTATTGATTTTGATATACCAATATCGTCAATCTTTTTTGGCCCAACAGATGCTACCGCATAATTTAGCCGACCTTTTTCTTTTTTATCTTTCATATACAAAAACCATTCTTCTCTTTTTTTCGATGAGAGTTTTTTTGAGTCACGAACTCCTCTGAAATCTTTTCTACCTAAATTTCTGGGAATAAGAACCGCGCATACTGAAACAGGCCCAGCTATAGGGCCACGCCCTACCTCGTCTATCCCGACTACATATCTATGCTTCATAGTCCTATTATATGCATTTTGGCAGAGAGCTAGGAGGGGCGTTATAATTGAAAAATGAAGAACTCCTTCGTCCACCTACATACCCACTCACATTATTCTCTATTAAACGCGCTCCCTAAAATTCCAGACCTAGTAGATGTTGCTACTGAAAATGAAATGCCAGCACTCGCTCTCACTGACAACGGAAATCTATACGGCGCAATTGAATTTTATAAGACCTGCAAAAGTAAAAATATAAAACCTATCATTGGAGTAGATGCATACGTTGCCCCTCGCACAAGACACGACAAAGAATCTAGGATTGATAACAGGACTTCAAGACTTGTACTTTTGTCTAAAAACGAAAAAGGTTATAGGAATCTTCTTAAGTCAGTTACTAAGGCAAACCTTGAGGGTTTCTACTACAAACCTAGAGTGGACAGAGAACTTCTTGAGGAGTTTAATAATGAACAAATAGCAATCCTGCCGTCATTTGCAAGTGAAGTCACAAAGGCGATTCGTGAAAATGACGAAGAGCGAGCAAGAGAAACTATAGATTGGTACAAGAAAGTTTTTGGTAAAGATAATGTCTATCTTGAAATAACACATCATCCAGAAATTGATGGGCACCAAAACTTAATGGACTCAATTAAAAAGTTTGCTAAAGAGACAAGCACTCCTCTTGTGGCAGCGCACGATTCCTACTACATAAAACCAAATGACCGGCTAGCAAGAGAGACTATGGTCAAAATTCAGACTAGTGCTTCTCTTGATAGAGATAGTAATAGAAACGAAGATTTTTCATTTATATCAAACGAACAGGCAAACGAGTTCTTTAAGGACGTACCGCAAGCGCTTCAAAATACAATAGAAATCTCGGAAAAGTGCAATCTAGAGATTGAACTTGGAAAGTGGGTATTCCCCGACTTTAAACTTTCTAAAGGAGAAACTGCTGATAGTGCACTAAAAAAACTTGCAGAAAGTGGAATCTCTAAAAAAGGTCTTAAAAAAAGTAAGGAGCTAAAAGATAGACTGGATTATGAACTAAAGATAATTAAAGACAAAGGCTATTCTCCGTATTTTCTAGTAGTTGGAGATTTGATGCGTTTTGCCCACGAGAAAAAAATACTCACAACAATTCGTGGCTCTGTGGCGGGCTCTCTCACGACTTATTTATCAGAAATTACGAATGTTGACCCCCTTGAATATCAAATTCCATTTGAAAGATTTCTAAACCCAGACAGACCTTCTCCTCCAGATATTGATATGGACTTTGCAGATAACAGACGCGATGAGGTAATACAATATGCGCGTGAGAAATACGGTGAAGATAGAGTCGCTCAAATTGGCACATTCGGAACTATGATGGCTCGCGCAGCTGTTCGTGACGTAGCGCGCGCCTTAGGGCATCCGTATGGACTCGGAGATAGAATCGCAAAAATAATTCCATTTGGCTCACAGGGATTTCCAATGACTATAGATAGAGCAATGGAGATGATGCCGGACCTTAGAGAATTATATAAAAAGGAGCGCGATGTAAAGGAGATTATAGATCTAGCAAAAAGTATCGAGGGGTGCGCCAGACATATCTCTGTTCACGCTGCTGGAGTTGTTATCGCCCCTACAGCTCTTGAAGAGTACGTACCGCTTCAGTTTGATCCTAAAGGTGGCAAGAAAATAACCCAGTACGACATGTATGCAGTTGAGGATGCCGGACTTCTAAAATTTGATTTCCTAGGAATTAAAAACTTGGCAATACTCTCAGACGCAGTTAGGCGTGTAAGAAAAATAAGAAATGTAGAAATTAATATAGAGGACGTAAAAATAGACGACAAGAAAACCTTTGAGTCTTTGGCCAGAGGAGAAACTATGGGGCTTTTCCAATTGAACGGCTCCGGTATGACTCATTTTCTAAAAGAACTTAGGCCGTCATCTATTCACGATATAAATGTTATGGTCGCTCTTTATCGCCCCGGCCCGATGCAATTCATACCTCAATATATTGAAAGAAAACACAACCCTAATTTAATAAGTTATCTTGACCCAGCTTTTGAGAAAATTTTAAACAGGACAAATGGAATCTTGGTATATCAAGACGATCTTCTAATAATGGCGCACGATCTCGCTGGATATTCTTGGAAAGAGGTAGACAAATTTAGAAAAGCCGTGGGTAAAAAGATTCCAGCTGAGATGGCCGCGCAAAAAGAGAAGTTTATCAAAGGATGTATGAAGATAAGTAAATGGGACAGAGCAAAGGCTGAGCGGATATGGAAATGGATTGAGCCTTTTGCTGCATACGGCTTTAACAAGGCGCATTCCGTAAGCTATGGAAAGGTGGCTTATCAAACCGCTTATATGAAAACCAACTTCCCTGTTGAATATATGTCTGCGGTTCTTACAGCGGATGCAGGTGATGTTGAGAAAATTGCCGAGGGCATAAATGAGTGTAAGCGTATGGATATCGCCGTTCTCCCCCCTGATATTAATGAGAGTTTTGGGGATTTTTCCGTTGTGCCAGGAGAGTTGCCCACAATTCGTTTTGGACTTTACTCAATTAAAAACTTTGGTGAAGGTATAGCAGACAGCATCATACAAGAAAGAAAAGACAATGGAAAATACACTTCAATAGCCAATCTCCTTGAGCGCGTACAAGATAAAAACCTAAACAGAAAATCACTTGAGTCGTTGATTAAATCCGGCGCACTTGATCAGTTTGAAGAAAGAGGAACTATGCTCTCAAATATTGAGATGCTTCTTTCATACAGCAAAGAGTTCGCAGATTTACCTGATAGTCAAGATTCTCTTTTTGGAGCTCTCCCTCAAAATGATAGCTCCTCTACTCTCGTTCTTCCAAAATCAGATCCAATTTCAATGGACGAAAAATTATTGTGGGAGCGCGAGCTTCTTGGACTGTACATCTCGGGGCATCCGCTTGATAAATATAGAGAGAAACTAGAAAAGCGCTCAGCTGATATTCATAAAATAAAAGAAGAGTTAAGAGAGGGAATGCAAACCGTGGTCTCGGGAATTATTGAAGATGCTCGTGTAATTTTAACCAAAGGAGGAGATCAAATGGCATTTCTTCGCATCGCTGATTTTTCAGACAATGTGGAGGTTGTAATATTCCCTCGCCTATTTACAAACCATAAGGATCTTCTCCAGGCTGAAAATTGCATCTCAATAAAAGGGCGTTTATCTGCAAGAAATGGGGACACAAGTATTGTGGCTGAAGCCGTGAAAGCCCTTTAAATACGCGCTATCTGTGTTAATATTGAGCTCATGAACCAGGAATCAGAGCCAAACGACCACAAGAAATTGGGTAAAGAACTTGATTTATTTACTTTCTCAAATGACGTAGGGAAGGGGCTTCCTCTTTTTACTCACCGAGGCGCTGCAATAAGAAGAGAGCTTGAACGTTTTATAGTGGACGAAGAGATTCGCCGTGGATACCAACATGTTCACACTCCTGATATTGCAAAACTTGATTTGTATAAAAAATCCGGACATTACCCTCACTATAAAGATTCAATGTACGCCCCTGTGGCTATTGATGACGAGGAGTTTATGCTCCGCCCAATGACATGTCCTCATCATTTTGAACTTTATCTCTCAAAACCACACAGCTATCGTGAACTCCCAATAAGAATTGGGGAGTTAGCTGGGCTATATAGATATGAGCAATCGGGAGAGCTAATGGGTCTTCAGCGCGTACGCACATTCTGTTTAGCAGATGCACACATAATTTGTGCCAATGAAGAGCAAGCTGTTGAAGAGATGGAAAAGGCCCTTGATTTAATTGAATACGTAACGGGAGTTTTAGGACTTACGTTGGGCAAAGAGTATTGGTACAGACTTTCTCTTGGTGACAGGAATGATAAAGAAAAATATTTTGAGAATGATGCCGCATGGGATAAGGGAGAAGATTTAATGAGAGAAATGCTTTCAAAAAGGAAGGCGGATTTTGTTGAAGCAGAAGGCGAAGCTGCATTTTATGGACCAAAGATTGATATTCAAATGAAAAATGCCAATGGCAAAGAGGATACCGCCTTCACCGTTCAATATGATTTCTGTATGCCAGAGAAATTTAATCTCACTTATGTAGGAGAAGATGGAGAGGAAAAAAGGGCTTTTGTAGTACACCGCTCTTCAGTTGGTGCAATTGAGCGCGTCATGGCCTTTTTAATTGAGAAATACGCCGGAGCATTTCCGCTTTGGCTTTCGCCTGTTCAAGCCAAGGTTCTTCCAATCGGTGAAGGACACCGGGAATTTGCTAAAGAAGTAGAGGAAAGGCTTCGCGCTGAAGATATCAGAGTTGAGCTAGATGCTAGCGATGAGACTCTTGGAAAGAGGATAAGAAATGGAAAAACTGAAAAAGTGCCATATCTGCTTGTAGTTGGAGATAAAGAGTTGAATTCAAAAACCGTAAACGTAGAAAGCAGAGACAAAGGTGAAGTGGGAGAGAAGAAAGTGGACGAGTTGATCTCTGAGCTAAAGGGAGAAATAGCCAGCCGATCTTAAAAATCTTTAAATCTTTAAAAAACTTTAAACAATTCCTTTTATTTAGCCCATTCTCCAGTTCTACTCCATGGAGTAGAACTGGAGAATGGCTTTTTAGTGTTTTATTGAATAGATGAAATCAAGGACGCGAAGCACTGCCACCTTCACTCCCGCTTGAGCCGAGCGATAACTATGGTCCACTCCCGCAGTTAAAAGCACTATTACCTCTTCGAGCTCTGGGGCCGTTAGCTCCTTGCACATATTTAAAAGATATTCATCGGCATGACTTGCTCCGTTCCCCACACGAACACTTCTTACCCTATCAAGTTCGCAAATTGCCATGCTTAGAAAAATTTCCAAATCATCTCCCTTAATATCAAGTTCGTGAAGAACATCAAATGTGTCACGTCTTTCACCATTAATTAAGCACTGTATAAATGCGTTTACATCTCCCTTGGTATTTCTAGGAGTCTGTCTTATTCTTTCAGAGTTTTGGGTGCTTACGACCCCTTCTTCCTCGTTTGCCTCCCTCTTAAGCTCAATCGACGGCGTTTCCTCGCCGTCGTTTTTAAATACCAATCTGTCGCTTGTAACTCTTCTTTTAGAGTTACTATTCTCTTCGGTTCTGCCACGCTCATTCATGGTTCTATTATCCACAGGATTAGGCAGACTCACAACTTTAATATCTTCAGGCGAATCTAGGCGCGCAAAAGAGCGCATAAAGCGAGATATGTGTAATCCTCGCTTTTCCTCCTTTTTCATAAGTCTAAATATCCAGGTTAGCAGCCTTGGCGTTTGATTGAATGAAGCTTTTTCTTGATGCGACGTCTGTTCCCATAAGAATGTCAAAAATCTTATCAGCCTCCTGCGCATCTTCAACCGTAACTTGTTTTAGAACTCTCCTTTCTGGATCCATCGTAGTCTCCCAAAGCTCACTTGGATTCATCTCACCAAGCCCTTTATATCTTTGAATACTTATCTTGCTCGTCTTTTTCTTTGCGCTTTCCTCCTCCTCTTCTTCCGCCTCCTCTTCACCAGACGATGAGTCAACTTCCTCTAGAATAGAAATATCCTTTCCGACAATCTTATCCTTCTCGGCTTCAGTATATGCATAATCAAAATCCTTCCCTTTCTTAATTTTGTAGAGTGGAGGTTGAGCAATGTATAGATAACCTCCGTCTACAACCGGTCTAAAGTAACGATAGAAAAGCGTGAGTAGAAGCGTCCTAATGTGTGCCCCGTCAACGTCAGCGTCTGTTGCAATAATTATCTTGTGATAGCGAAGCTTCTCAAGGTCAAATGTATCCCCTATTGCTGTTCCAAGTGCTACAACAAGTGCCTTTATCTCATTTGATGTAAGTATTTTATCAAGCCGCGCCCTTTCAACATTTAGAATTTTCCCGCGAAGAGGAAGTATGGCTTGGGTCCGCCTGTCACGTCCTTGTTTTGATGAGCCTCCTGCAGAATCTCCCTCAACTATGAAAAGCTCTGCTTCGTCAGCGTTTCTCACCTGACAATCGGCAAGTTTCCCTGGAAGAGTGAGGCCTTCAAGCGCGCCTTTTCTAAGTACGCTATCTTTTGCAGCCTTTGCCGCTTTTCTTGCCTTAAGAGCTAATGTGGCTTTATTTATAACCGCACGGGCATCATCTGGATGCTCCTCAAGAAAACTGGCAAATGCATCTCCAAAAACACTCTCTGTTGCACCACGTGCCTCCACAGAGCCTAATTTACCCTTTGTCTGGCCTTCAAATTGAATCTCTTGGAGCTTTACCGAAATTACTGCAGTAAGACCCTCAAGTACGTCGTCCCCAGTGAATGCTTCATTATCTTTTGCTCCATTTTTCTTGGTGTATGCATTTAGTGTCCTAGTCAGTGCCGTTTTAAAACCAGTGACGTGTGTTCCGCCTTCGGCGTTATATGTATTGTTTGCAAAAGCTGAAAGACGAGCCGAAATATCATCCACGTACTGAAGCGCTACTTCAACATTTACCCCGTCTACTTCCTTTTCAATATAGAAAACGTTTTTGTGAATTGGCTTTTGGTATCGGTTTTGGAAAGTAACAAGTGACTCGAGTCCTCCTTCAAAATAGAAAGTCATTGACGGAACCCCGCGATTAAGCTCTCGCATATAAAAGATACCTTCCTCGTCAAGTTTTTCCGTGTGATCTCGAAAATCGAAAATGGAAATTCTTAGCTTTTTTACTAAATAAGCTTGAAGCCGAAGGTGCGAAACTATTTTGTCCCAATCAAATGAAATATCTCCGAAGATTGATTCGTCGGGCTCAAATGTAATTACTGTTCCTGTTATTTTTGAAGTACCAACTTTCTTTACCTTTCCTTTTGCCTTTCCGCCATCCTTGTACTCTTGTATGTATTTGCCGCCATCACGATGTACTTCAGCAAGTGTGTTAGTAGAAAGCGCATTAACTACCGAAATACCTACACCGTGGAGTCCACCAGAGACTTTGTAGCCCTCACCACCAAACTTTCCTCCAGCGTGAAGCGTGGTCATTATGGTCTCAAGTGCTGATACTTTTGTTTTCTTGTGAGTATCAACAGGAATACCTCTACCGTTATCAACTACTCGTACTCGATTACCCGGAAGAAGTGCAACTTCAACATCGTTTGCAAAACCTCCCATTGCCTCATCTCGCGCATTATCAAAAACCTCCCATATAAGGTGGTGGAGTCCCTCAGGACCAGTGGTGCCGATATACATCCCTGGGCGGCGACGTACCGCCTCAAGCCCCTCTAGGACTGTAATATCCTCGGCCTTATATGAGCCAGGGGCTGTCTTGGCTGGGCTTGCGCCCCCTTTGTCTGGAGCCTGTTTTGCAACTTTTTTATCTGTTTTTTTCGCTGGCATATACTAAAATAAATGCCCTCTCAGGCACCCCTATTTTAGCAAAAATCCCCTTATAAATAAAGGGTTTTTACACATTTTTGTCCCTTAAAATAAGGCTCTATCTAGCCCTAGAAACTACCTAACCTCCCAACCTTCTTTTGAGCTTATATAAGCAGAAATTTCATCCATAATTTTGTTTATTTCTTCGTCCGTAAGAGTTCTTTCCGGCGACTGAAATACTAGCCTAAACGCATACGAGACACGTTCTTCTTTCTCAAAAGTATCGAAGAGTGTATGCATTTTAAGAAGCTCTCCTGATTTACTTTTTATCTCCTCCATAACTTCACTTGCATCTGTCCCTTCCGGAGTCCATACTGCAATATCGCGGAGTACAAACGGATAAGTTGAGAATTGTTCATAAACCGCCTCACTCACTACAGGCAGATTTTCATAAGATTCTTGTTCAGAGAGTTTATCTAGAAGATCAGTTAAATTAAATTCAAAAATTTCCTCCCCTTTCTCCCCTCTAACTTCAACTCCAAGTGATTCGCTTATTTTTCTCACAGCACTTTCCAGTCCGTCTTTGCCTCTAACTCCCAAGCATACTGACGTGTACTCACTATCCTTTTTAAATACATTTCCAATCTCAAATATCCTCACGGAGTCCTTTCCGAGAAGTGGCGCATTTCTCTCGTTCAGTGTAAGCGACTCCTCTATTCCGTTTTTTAGATTCGCGCGAACATGATTTTTGTCACTTGCTAGTGAATTCTCAAGCTTTACTTCTCCACTGTCCCTAAGTGACCTATTATAAACTTCAGTGAATCCTTCTTTCGTTAAAATGTCGCGGATTTTCTCCGCATAGAAGTAACGCTTGTTTATTTCTATCTTAGAAAGAGTGCCTGGCTCTTCCTCCGGTATATTTTCATATCCATAAACCCTGCCAACCTCCTCTATTAAGTCCTCCTTTATACGTATGTCCAACCTTTCAAAAGGAGGCGTGACTAAATATTCACCTCCATTTTTCTCATACACAAAGCCTAATCGCCTCAAAATATCCTCTGTGTCTTTATCACTAATGCTTGTGCCAAGAAGCTTGTTTACATCATTAGTTGAAAAGGAAACGTCTATATTTTCCTCTCTTGTGGGGTATTCATCTACATATCCATCAAGTGTCCCTCCGGCGACCTCCTGAATCAACTCCACTATTTCTAGCTGACCATATACCGGCAACCTACTTGAAAGCACGTTTTCAAAACGCTTTGACGCATCAGTCTGTAGCTTTAGCTTGCGGGCAGTATTTCTGGTAATTATTGGATCAAAATTAGCAGCTTCAATAACTACATTTTTGGTGTTCTCGTCTACTTCCGTTGTCGCCCCTCCCTTAACGCCGGCAATGGCAATTGCCTCTCCTGAATTTTTATCTGATATTACCTGCATAGTTTTATCAAGCTCGTGCTTGCCTCCATCAAGAGTATTTATTTTCTCCCCGTTCTTTGCACCCCTTACATTAATCGCTGCTCCCCCGTCTTTCTGCTCTAATTTATCCATATCAAAAGCGTGAAGAGGTTGCCCTATAGAAAACATTACATAATTCGTTGCATCCACTACGTTGTTTATTGATTTCTGTCCTAGCACCTCCAAGCGATTTTTTAGCCAGTCGGGAGATTCTTTTACCTCAACGCCCCTTATCACCGAACCCGTGAAGCGTCTGCAGTTTTTGGAATCCTCGATAGTCACTTCAAGTGAGTTTGACTCTGGTGTAAGTTCGCCGCTTCCCAGAAGCGGGTCTTTTCTAAACGGAATGACAAAAAGAGCAGAGACGTCCTTTGCAATTCCACGGTGACAAAGTGCATCGTGCCCTCTGTTTGGAAGCACGTCTATATCAAAAACTGTGTCGTCTCCCACTTTATCTACCCCTTCAACCTCAAAAGAATGAAATATTAATTTCTCTGATATTTCATCAGGTCCTGGTAATTCTTTGTCAAAAAATGTTTTTAGCCACTCGTAACTAATCAGCATATGCAGCCCGTTAGAGACAGGAAGCGTTTAATACGATTTCTAATATATCTTTTTCCCATACCTGTTTTTAAATACTTCTCTCTAACATAAGCATCTCCCTGATTATTACAAATTTCGCAATATACTAAAGATATTGGTAATCGTTCCCGTGTTGATACCACACGACCTTCTTCGTGTTTTTTTAAGCGCTTCCGTATATTACCTGTACTTCCAGTGTAATACTTACTATCTTTCTTACTCTGAAGTACGTATGTATACCACATATTAGTCTCTAACGGGCTAAACACTAAATTGCTCAATAAAACGTAAATCTCCATCGCTAAACGCTCTCACATCATCAATTCCGTATTTAAGCATTCCTAAACGCTCAAGACCCATTCCAAATGCCCAACCTTGATATTTATCTGGATCAATTCCAGCACTTTTAAGAACATTTGGATGAACCATTCCTGAGCCAAGCATCTCAATCCACTTACCACGGAGCTTCTCCGGCACATTCTCGCCAACGAGTCGCATATCTACTTCGGCTCCCGGCTCAACAAAAGGAAAGAACCCGGGACGAAGTCGTATTTCTACACTTCCTTTGAAAAATTTCTCAAAAAACTGCTTGAGTACTCCTTTCATATGCGCAAGCGTTATGTCGTCCCCAACCACAAGCCCCTCTACTTGGTGGAATTGCGCCTCGTGGGTCATATCGGTTGCCTCATTTCTATAAGCCTTTCCGGGAACAATTACTCTTATTGGTGGTTCGTGGTTTTCCATATAGTGAATCTGAACTGGGCTAGTGTGAGTTCGAAGTACTTTCTCATTTTTGCTGTCCACAAAAAAAGTATCCTGCATATCACGCGCGGGGTGGTCTTTAGGCACGTTAAGAGCGTCAAAGTTGTAATATTCTGTCTCAATTTCAGGTCCCTCGGCAAAGGTAAAACCCATCCCAGAAAAGATATTATTTACTTCACGAATAATGCTCGTAAGAGGGTGAATATGATATTTGCTCATAAATGAGAGTATATCTTAAACAACAAAATTTGCGACTCAACCGGTTGAGTCGCAAATTTCGCTTTACTTTAGCCACTTGTCGGACTCATTCCTTGGAGCCACCTGTCGGACTCGAACCGACGACCTATTGTTTACAAAACAATTGCTCTACCAACTGAGCTAAGGTGGCAATATTCACCCTTTTGTTATCTGCCAAGACAGCTAATCTGGTAATACTACTCATTTTTTGTCCATCAAAACAGCTGGGGTGGATTTTACTCGGGCTATTTATGTTCCGGGCGCTTAAGCTTGTTCTTGTAATCCCCAACGTTCTTTAGGAACTCTGAAGAGGTGCTATTTCTTTTTATATTGTCACGCCTTCCCTTTATGGAGTTTACCGCACGAGCCGTATGCCTCTCTGCGACACGAACCGAGCCGTGAACTCCAACGGCAACATTATGAAGTACATCGTGGATAAAGTGAAGGACTCCGTCAAGCTCTATTTGAGGTGCTTTAATCTTTCGTCTTTCAAACTCATTTAGAACCCTCTTATCAAGCTCCTTTCTTTTTTCTTCAAAAAGAACGCGACCTCCTCTAACTTCAAAAAGCTTGATAGAAAAAAATGCAATGAGTAGAGTCAAAGAGACCCCAAATAGTATTATTTGAAACATCTTACTTTACAGAAAATCTTACAAACGTTGTGATTTCAATCCTCTCTCCAAACTTTTGTATCGCTGACTCTATAAGGTCATTCACCGTCTTACCTGAATCCTTTATAAAAGGTTGATTTAGAAGTACTGAATCACTATCGCCCCCTTCCTTTATATCATCTTCGCAGAGAAATTCAGGGTTAGTTGCTGTGATATGCATTGCTATATCGCGAGCCAATGCCACAAATTCTTCGTTTTTAGCCACGAAGTCTGTCTCGCAAGAAAGCACCACCATTGAGCCAACCTCTTTTGTATTGTGAATGTATGACTCCACTACACCAGCTCCGAGTGTTCTGTCAGCTTTTTTAGCTGCAACCGCAGCACCGACCTTCTTTAGTATATCCACCGCTTTTTCAGTGTCTCCACCGGCTTCCTCAAGCGCCTTCTTTACCTGCATCATAGAGATACCAGTACGATCTCTAAGCTCTTTAATTTGCTCAGTTGTAATTGCCATTTTATTTATCTTCTTTCTTTTCTTCTTTTGACTCCTCTTTCTTAGCCCCTAAGTTCTCCTTATATGTATCTATCATCTCATTTACAAAGAATGTAATGCTCGTAATAGATGAGTCATTGGCAAGTATAGGGTAGTCTGCATCTTCTAGATTACAGTCCGAGTTCATAAGCGCAATAACAGGAATCCCCTTTCTCTTTGCTTCATCAACCGCAATCTTTTCTTGTTTTGTATCAACTACAAATAGTGCCCCCGGAAGCTCTTTTAGGGACAGAAGTCCTCCAAATATATATTCAAGTCTCTCAATCTCTCTATCAATCATGAGGCGTTCTTTTTTAGTGTACTTACCAAGCTCCCCTCTATCTCTTTCGTCCTGTAGCTTCTCAAGTCTATCAATTCTTTTTTTTATTTCAGGAAAGTTCGTAAGTGTTCCCCCAACCCAACGCCTTGAGACGTAGGGCATATCAATTGACTCGGAACCTCGAGTTATAGCTTGTCTAGCCTCGTTTTTTCCTCCAACAAAAAGAATATTCTTTCTCTCTGAAGCAAGTTTTGAAACAAATTTCTTTGCCTCCTCGAGCTTCTTTTTGGTCTCTTCTAGGTCAAATATCTCTACCTTATTTTTAACCCCGAAAATATATGGGGACATTGATGGGTGTCTCCTTGATTTTGAAAAGGCAAAATGCGCACCGATATTAAATAGGCGCTCTATAAATGGATCTTTTTCTGTAGTCATATCAGACATACGAGAGCGATTCTACAGTAAAATAGGCTAAGTAGCAAGGTTTTTAGTCACTTGATTCTCTACTTAAGATTTCAATTATAGGAGTTATAGCCCCGCCCATTATTCCCTCAATATTTGACCAAGACTCTTTTATACGGTGGTCGGTAACCCTGTCTTGCGGGAAGTTATATGTCCTTATTTTCTCTGATCTGTCTCCAGTACCAATCTGCTCCCTTCTCTCCTCTGAATGTTTTTTAGCCTCTTCTTCTTCGTGAAGAGTTTCTAGTTTTGATAGAAGTATTCCCATAGCCTTCTCACGGTTCTTCTGCTGGCTTCTCTCGGCAGTAGAGCGTACATCAATCCCCGTTGGTTTGTGAATAATACGAACTGCAGTTTCTACTTTGTTTACATTCTGCCCACCAGCTCCACCGGAGCGCGAAAACTCTATCTCTAAATCATCCGGGCTTACTTCAATTTTTGATTTCTTTCTTATTGGAAGAATTGCGACTGACGCGGTAGAAGTGTGAATCCTTCCCTGCTTCTCTGTTGCGGGGATTCTCTGCACACGATGCACTCCTGTCTCAAACCGAAGCTCTTTAAAAACTCCTTCTCCTTTAATCTCAACTGATGCCTCCTTGTATCCCCCAAGAGAGCTTTTTGATTCATTTAAAATATTTGTCCTCCACCCCCTGCTCTCAGCGTAGCGCTGATACATGAGAGCTAATTCCTCTGCAAAAAGCGCGGCTTCTTCACCACCCGCACCGGCTCGTACTTCAAGAACAACCTCATTTGGAAATTTCTCCTCCTCAACGTCTGCTCTCGTAATCTGCTCCATCTGCTCTATTAGAGATTTCTTCTCATTTTCTATTCTTTTGAGTTCTTCTTCTTTTAACTCCTCCATTCCACTATCGCTCATTGAGCCAACTCCCTCTTCTTCAGAAAGCAATCGGTCATACTGCTCTACAAGAAAAGCAGTTTTGTGATTATCCCTATATTTCTCAATTTCACTCATATAAAAAGAATACCCGCTATTGCGGGAAATAGACAAAGATTTAGATAGTTATTTGCCAGCCTTTGCAGCGCGACTCTTGAATTTCTCTACACGCCCTGCGGCGTCAATCACCTTGTCTTTTCCTGTGTAGAATGGATGAGAAGCACTAGATATCTCAACTCTATGTAGTGGATATTCCTTTCCATCTTCCCATTTACCCTTCTCGTCAGTCTCAACTGTTGAGCCAATGAGAAAACGCGTGTCGCTTGAGTTATCGACAAATATAACGTCTCTGTAGTTTTCTGGATGAATATCCTTTTTCATCCCGTTAGAGATAGGAAGCGACGAAGTCACTTCCGTTTATTACCCTTACAATATCTACTTTTTCGACTTTTTTCGTCATAAGCATATCATCCCGCCAACAACCGCAAGTGATCTCTAACGGGATTCATCGCGGTGATTATACAATATTGCTCTATAAATACAACAGGCCGCCCGTATGCGCGGGCGGCCTCAATATCCGTTCTTAAGCGTTACCAACTGATAGGCGTTTAGTGGTGCTCTAACGCCTATAATGAACGATGCGCTCACTTTCTCTCCGTCGTGCTTAAATGCAAATCTACGAGCTCCTTTCATAATCTGAGAACATACCAATATACCTTCCTGCAAATTCCGCAGGATGCCCTTTTTGTGAAGCAAGAAGCTTCACTACACCAAGAGCGTCTTCTTCTCTTGCGTATTCACACCCGTCTTCACAACGTACTTCTACATTGTTAGTGCCGTAACGCCAGTGAGACATCAGACATGCTGTACGCCTGAAATCAAAACAGCGTATTTCGTCCGGATCCTCTTTTCGAAGAATTCTATCAAGCTCTCTAGAGCTCCGCTCGCAACTTGCAGGGCGGAATTCTAAAGTGGCTACTATTGCCATCTTTCCCTCCCTGAATTAGGACCTAAACCGCAAAATCTATATCACGATTTCTCTAGGCGGTCAAATTAGGATGAGGCGAGAATATCTATGAGTCCCTGGTATTTAGTAGCGAGCTCCATAACTTCGTCTCCATAAAATGCATATGCCGGCTTTGTAGCATTTCTCCACCCTGCAAAATATCTTAATGCGGCAAGCCTTTCTGCTGAATACGTACCCTTGTCAGCTCCATTGTCCATCAAAAGAAGAGCTGAAGCCATAAATGCCGTACTTGGATCCCATGGATTTGGCGGATCTTGTCCGGTTATCTTAGCAATTCGCTTTTCATATAAAATCCAGGTTGAAGGAATAAACTGCGCAGGTCCCATTGCGCCACCCCAGCCATACCAGGGCTTTTTTGAAACCGGCAACTGGTCGGGATCAAGCCCAAGTCTATTTGTAATATCCTCAAAAACTGGGCGGTCGCGAGTTGGGTGCATGTCAGTGCGCCAATTTCCAGTACCAACATTTTCTCCAAGGTTTGATTCTTCAGCTATAACCCCAAGAATAAAAGCTGGCCTTACGTCCGTCTTTGCTGAAGCAGCATTTGCTAACTCGAGCGCTCTCTCAAAAGGAATTGCTGCTGTTCCACGAAGTGTAAAGAGCTCGGTTCTAATCTGAGCTGCAGATTTCTGTTTTTCATTTATAAGAGACTGGTAAGCACCTTCCTCTCCTTTCGTAACATCAAGAATTTTCTGCTTCTCATCTTCCCTCCTCTCTATCTTTCTTTTCTCAAATACTTGAATCTGTCTTAACTCCTGCTCTGAAGTCCTCCTGTCTATTAGCTGAACCTTCTGAGCTTCAGTATTTTCTTTGGTAACCTCTATGTCATCAAATGACTGGTCAAGCGCACCTTTTATCTCTTCAAAACTATCCAAGTCTTCAAAGAAATCGGATAAATCTTGGTTTCCAAGCAGAATCTCCGCGATCGTGTAATCATCTATCTCATTTGTGCGTCTTATAAGCTGGGCTAGCGACTGTTTCTCTCTTACTAATTTTTCATTAAGAGCTCCTATAGTCTCCTCTTTCCCGGATATATTTTCGGTTATCTTGGTTATTTCTAAATCACGCGCACGAATTGATAATTGCGCCTTCTCTATTTCATGCTCAATGATTGCGACATCCCTTTCAAGAGACACACGTTCTCGCTGCTTCTTTTCAAGGAATACCCTTTGTTTATCTATCTCTGCTTCAATCGCCGCTAGGTCTTTCTCAAGTTGAGCTCTCCTGTTTGCTACTTGCTCGCTCTCACTTTGCGCAAAAGAAACACCACTAATCGCAATTACAAAAAGCGCGGTAATGCCAACAAACAAACCTGTTAAATTCAGGCTCTTCATAAAACTAGTATATCAAAAACAAATTATTCGCCAGAGTCTTCTTTCTTTTCTTCCTCCCCCGAGCCCTCTTCTTGCTTTCCTTTCTTTTCAACCTCAATTGACTCTAGGTCAACCTCTGGAGCTGTTTCTTCCTCTTCTTCCTTAGCCTCGGCGGCTGAAGCAAGAACCTCACCAGGAGCAGTTACAAGCTCTACACCCTGAGGAAGTGCGACGTCAGCTGCTGTTACATTACTTGAGAAGTCTACAATCTTTGAAATATCCACCTCTAAACCTTGCGGGAGATCTTTCGGCATCGCTTCCACTTCAATGTCTTGGGTAACCTTAATTAAAGTTCCTCCTAACTCTTTTATAGCGGGTGATACCCCTACAAACTCAACTGGAACAGAGACCTTCACTTTCTTTCCTTTCTCCATTACATAAAAATCAACGTGTCTTGGCTCATACGAAAGTGGGTCTAAATCAACCTCGTGAATAAGAGCTTCTTTATTATCTCCGGCACCAGAGAGTGTCACAACGGTTGACTCTCCGGCTTCTTTCCATAGCTTTGCAAAATCCTTCCTTGATATTGAAATGGAAGTGGACTTTTCTTTTGGGCCATAAAAAACCGCCGGAATAGAGCCTTCCGCGCCCTTTTCTTTAGTATTTCTCTCTTTTATTTCTAGCGTTAACACAAGGAGTAGTATACGAATTTAGCTATAAATTGCAACGATAAAACCGGCTTAGCAATATACTCCAGTTGGGAGAATTATGACATCAGTCAACAGTTAGTATTATTAACTATACAACTTTGTTTTCCGGAGTCTTTCCCTCTAGAAAATCAATAATATTTTGCGCGGCCATTTCTGACATCTTTCCTCTTGTCTCTTCTGTGGCTGACGCAATGTGCGGTGTAATGACTACATTCTCACATTCTGGAAGCCCCTCTGCCAGCTTCGGCTCGTCTTCAAATACATCAAGTGCCGCTCCTTTTATTTTGTTTTCCCTAAGGACCTCAACTAGCGCACTCTCATCTATCACTGGTCCGCGTGAGGAGTTAATAAGGTAAGCGCTTTCTTTCATCATCTCCAGCCGCTCTTTGTTTATTAAATGTTTTGTGGAATCAAGAAGGGGAACGTGGACTGTTACGACATCAGCAACTTTTAATACAGAGTCAACACTCACTTCAAATTTTGCACCATATTCACTCTCAAATTCTCTGTTCTGTTTTACATCGTAATAACAAAGTTTCATTCCAAGTCCACGCGATGCAATGTGCGCAACACGCTGACCAATTCTGCCCGCCCCAAGAATCCCCAGCGTTTTGTCTTTCAGATCCGTCCCTAAAAGAAGAAGTGGTGCCCAACCGTCGTATTTCCCAGCGCGAGTAAACCTGTCACCCTCTGCAATTCTTGAGGTAATTGAAAGCATTAAAGCAATAGTATGCTCCGCTACGGTGTTTGTAAGAATACCGGGAGTATTTGTAACCGTTATTCCTCTCTTGTTCGCCTCTTCAATATCTATATTGTTATACCCAACGGCATAGTTTGCAAAAATCTTTGCATTCGGCGCCGCATCAAATGCTTTAGTGTCTATTTTATCTGTTAGAAGTGAGAGCACTGCATCATATGGTTTTTCTGAAAGCGCTGAAAGTAATTCCTCTTCAGTCAGAACTCCGTCTTTTTCGCTTACTTGAACTTCGTGCCCTCTGTCTTTAAGCAATTTTATTCCCGATTCAGGAATCTTTCTTGTTACATATACTTTCATGGAAACATTATAACGCGATACTACTACTGAGCCAGAATTGTACACAACCTATACTATACACAAACCTTACGATATATCGTAAGGTTTGTGTATGCCACATATCTCACAAAAGAAAGTTGGTGGGAAGATCAAGAAAAGTCTTGAGAGACATTTATATGCACTTTTCGGAAAGACAGGAACAAAAACCCGTATTCAAGTCCTAGAAGAGCTGTTAACAGAGACAGAAACTATTATGCTCGCAAAACGTATTGGTATGATCCTTCTTATAAAGAAAGGGGTATCGCTTTATAAAATAAGTGATCTGTTAGGTGTAAGTCCATCAACCGCAGAAAGATTTAAGCTTGAAGTTGAATTGGGAAAATACCGCCATACTTCCGACTGGGTTTGGAGAAACAGCAAGGATGGCTCTTTAGATGCCCTTCTAGAATCAATCGTAGCGCTTGCTTTTACTGGTAGAACCAGATCATTCAAGAAGTTTATGGACGAACTCTAAAACCTTACGATATATCGTAAGGTTTTGTGGGTAGGAAGGTATTGATTTATAAGTTGTTAAATAACTTTAAGCGCTTCTCTACCAACTCGCGCATTTCCTCAACTCCTCCCTTAAGAAATCTATACGGCGCTATCTCATCCGGTTTCTCCTCAAGCACTTCCTCTATACCTTCGCGGTACGCAAGTCTTATTTCAGTATTTAAATGAATTATCGAAACCCCAGCTTTAATTGCCTCACTAAATTCCCCATCAGATATTCCAGAGCCTCCGTGAAGAACCACCGGCACACCTCCAACTTCTCTAAGCTCCTTTATTCTCTCAATTGAAATGTTTGGATTTTTCCCTTTTTTAAGTACTCCGTGAAGATTTCCAACTGCGGGCGCTACCAAATCCACCCCCGTCTTATCAATATACTCTTTAAGCTCATCTGGTTTAGTAAGACTTTCTTCTGTAATCTCTGCGCCATCTGGGATTTCGTCTAAAACTTTCGAAGAAGTTCCTATATAGCCAATCTCCCCCTCAACCAAAACATCCCTTCCGCTTTTTTTAGCGTATTCAACCACTTCTTCTGTTTTCTCTATATTTTCTTCAAAAGGAAGCTTTGTGCCGTCAAAAATGACTGCATCATACCCTGCGTCAATTGCTTCTTTTACTTTTTCAACTGAATACGTGTGATCTGCATTTAAATAAATAGGGAAGTTGTGCTCTTCTCTTAAGCTCTTAACCAACGCCACTGCCTGATTAACTCCAATAAAATCCCTCTCGCCTTCTGAAGTTCCAATTATTACAGGAACGTTGAGAGATTTTGCTGCGTCAAAAATTGCATTTAACCCCTCGGTGTCTGAAATATTAAAATGCCCTATCGCTACACCCTTGTTTTCTGCTTCCTTTACAGCTTCCCTAAGTGTCATCATAGAGCAATTGTAACACGCTCCTTAGTGCTATAATGACGGACAATATGGATGAATTAGACTTCGTAGCAATAGGCGATATCACTACAGATGCCTTTATAGAACTAAAAGACGCTCGTGTAAATTGTGAAATAGATGATAAAAACTGTATGCTCTGTGTGCGTTTTGGAGACAAAATCCCGTATGAAAATGTGGTTGTAGTGCATGCAGTTGGCAACAGTCCAAACGCTTCAGTCTCTGCTCGCCGTCTTGGACTTAAATCTGCTCTAGCGACTAATCTTGGAGATGATGAAAACGGAGAAGACCAAATAAATGCATTAAAGAAAGAGGGAGTGTCTTGTGATTACGTGAAAGTGCACAAAGGAAAGGAATCAAACTATCACTACGTACTTCGTTATGAGGCAGAACGTACCATTCTGGTAAAACACCATGAATATGAATACTCGCTTCCAGATTTTAAGACTCCTCCTAAGTGGATGTACTTATCATCACTTGGAGAAAATTCTCTGCCTTTCCATCACGAGATTGCAGATTATATAAAAGTTAATTCAGAAACAAAGTTAGCATTTCAGCCGGGTACATTTCAGATGAAATTAGGGTATGAGAAATTGAAAGATATATATGAAGTGTCAGAATTATTCTTTTGCAATAAGGACGAAGCGCAGAGAATTCTAGATACAAAAGAAGATGATATAAAAGAGCTTCTTAAAGGAATACACGCACTTGGACCAAAAATCGCAATAATCACAGAAGGTCCGGACGGGGCAAACACATATGATGGAGAGGAGATGTGGCATATGCCGATGTATCCTGATCCAGCGCCACCTGTTGATAGAACTGGAGCGGGAGACTCTTTTGCCTCAACATTTACCTCTATGCTCGCACTTGATATGAGTATTCCAGAAGCACTTTCGCGGGGCCCAATAAATTCAATGTCAGTAACACAAAAAGTTGGGGCCCAGGAAGGACTTCTAACTAAAGATAAAATTGAAGAATTACTTGAAAAGGCGCCAGCTGATTATAAGGCAACCAAAATCAATTAAATTGTACTTAAAAATTTGCGACTCAACCGGTTGAGTCGCAAATTTTGGCTCTACAGAGCCACCTAGCGAACTGATGTATATCCGCCGCTCACTCCGTTTTTTGAAAGTACGATCTGCCAAAGCTGGTTTTTGCGAGCCCTGAAGGAGCCGGCTGAGAGCAAAAGATAGTATTTCCACATTCTATAAAATCGCCCATCATAATTTTCCTTGATACTCTCCCAGCCTTTATCAAAATTTTCAAACCACGACATTAAAGTTTTGTCATAATCAGTTCCAAAATTGTGCCAGTCCTCCATAACAAATAATCCGTCGATTGAATCCCCAATCTGCTTTATTGAAGGAAGCATGCCGTTAGGAAAAATGTACTTCTCTACCCACGGGTCAGTAGTAAAGACTGATTTATTACCTCCTATTGTGTGAAGTAGGAAGAGTCCATCATCCTTAAGTGAGCGGTGCGCAACTTTCATGAACTCTCTGTAATTTTTGTATCCTACATGCTCAAACATTCCTAGTGATACAATATGATCAAACTTCTCGTTGAGCGCTCTGTAATCCTGAATACGTATCTCAACCGGAAGACCCTCTACCAGCTCATCTGCAAGTGCTTTTTGCTCTTTTGATATTGTGATTCCAACCACTTCCGCGCCATAATGCTCTGCTGCAACTTTTGCAAAGCTTCCCCACCCACATCCTATATCAAGTATTCTGTCTCCTTTTTTAAGACCAATTTTTTTACAAACCAGATCCAATTTATGCTCTTGCGCTTCTCCCAAATTATTCGCGTCTTTCCAATACCCACATGTATATACCATTCTTTTATCAAGCATTTTTTTATATAAATCATTTCCTGCATCATAATGCCTCTCGCCTACTTCGAAAGCACGCCTTACACCCTGAAGGTTAGTTAATTTAGCTTTAAGAATATGTATATGAAGCCCAAAATTAGCTATTTCATCCTCAAGTCTTGCAGAAAGTGCTTTTGTAAAAAATTCTGAGAGATTGTCTGCGTCCCACCACCCATCAACATAGCTCTCTCCAACAGCGAGTGGGCCGCCTGAAAATACACGATCGTAGAGTTTATCGTTAAAAACCCTGATGTCATAAGGATTATTGCCGTCTATTGTTATACCTGCTTTCTCAAGCAGACCCCATACTCTCTCCTTGCCCGTCATTTTATTATTCTTTTATATATTCAAAACGCTTCTTTTTCTCACCACCTACTATAACCAAATCCTTAAACATTGAAAGCGGACGCACCCACAATTTTGACTCTTTATTTTCATAAAGCGCCTCATACACCACAAGCTCTTCCAGTGTCTCTGAATGCTTTGTCTCTCCTAATACCTTGTACAAATTCCCTGTTTTTGAATGCTTATATTTTCCGGACTCTATCATATAACCAGACTCGTAAATATTATTAGAGTAGCAATTGAATAAACAAATTTATGAACCATCTCTGTTAAGACCGGTTTAAGTCCCCACGTCCAAGGCGACCCTGCAATTCCAAGAAGTGGAACCACAATAAGACCTTGGATCCAGACTATTAGAAAGTAAACGATAAGTACAATATAGAAATCCATAAATCCAAAATATTCGAAAAAAGCAAGAGGGAAACCGAGCGCTGTACCATATGCAAAATGAACTATATAGCTCGAAACTATTTTCATTCCCTTATTTAGCTTATTAAAATCAAGACGAAGTATTTTAAAAATCGCAATTGCAAGTGTATAGCTTATGGGTCTTTTCTTAATTCTGATCTCAATTTCCTGACCAACTGTCATTACTATCGTTCCAAAAAACGCCGCAACAAAACTTAGAATTAGAAGCTCTATAAACATTATTTCCTCTTTACTACTTTTCTAACCGCTTCTTTTATACTCTCAACCCCCATACCATAGTATTCCACTAATTCATCTGGCTCGCCAGATTGGCCAAACTGATCCTTAATTCCAATAAACTCAATTGGAACTGGGTTATTGAGGGATAAAAATTCTGCAACTGCAGAGCCCATTCCTCCTGCCACTTGATGTTCTTCTACCGTTACAACCGCACCTGTCTTTTTTGCTTCATTTAATACCGCCTCCTCGTCCATTGGCTTTATAGTGTGTAAATTAAGTACGCTAACAGAGACTTCGTCAGAAAGCTCATTTGCCGCAACTAGTGCGTTGTATGTAAGAGGACCTGTTGAAATTATCACTACTTCCGGACTGTCTCCTTCATAAAGCATATTTGCTTTTCCAATTTCATATGGGGAGTCAGAGCTCGTAAAAATAGGTGTCTTTGATCGCGCGAAACGAAGATACACCGGACCATTATGTTTTGCGGAAGCTACTGTAGCTTTTCTAGCCTCCTCTACATCAGCCGGATAAATAACACACATATTCGGTTGAACTCGCATAAGCGCGATATCTTCAAGTTGCTGATGAGTTGCCCCGTCTGGGCCAACTGAGACCCCGGCGTGCATTCCCCCTATCTTTACAGGTAGATTTGAAAGAGTAATCGTGGTTCTTATCTGCTCATTATTTCTTCCGGGCGAAAATGCGGCATATGACGTAATGAAAGGAATCTTTCCGTAATTAGCTAGACCTGACGCAATAGTTGCTAGATTTTGCTCTGCTACTCCAACCTCAATATAGCGCTCCGGAAATTCTTCCTTAAACCAATGCGAGCGTGTAGATTCAGCAAGATCAGCGCAAAGCACCACTACCCTTTCATCTTTTTCCCCAGCTTCAATAACTCCACGTCCAAAGCCATCACGAGTCGAGCCCTTTTCTAGACTCTCTTTATCAAACACATCTTTTAGAAGTTTTGCGTCAGGAACTATCATATTAATCTTGATCGTAACACTCTATTGTGCCACCTAAAGTCCTTAACTCTCTCAAGAATTTATCCGCTTCTTCTTTTTTTGGAGGTTTGCCGTGCCATTTATAGTCAAATTCAATCTCCTTTATTCCTTTTCCAGGTATTGTGTGCGCAATTATTACAGTTGGTTTTTCATATATTGCCTTTGACTCCTCTACTGCATTTATAAACTCACGAATATTATGGCCGTCTACCTCAATTACATGCCAATTAAACGCTCTGTATTTATCAGCAAGTGGCTCAAGTGGCATAACATTCTCCGTCATACCGTTTATCTGAATATTGTTTCTATCTATTACTCCAGTTATGTTTGAAAGCTTGTTGTCTCCCGCAAACATTGCCCCTTCCCATAAATTTCCAGCCTGATGTTCGGCATCACTCATAAGGCAATATACCCGGAATTTCTTACCGTCCATACGTGCACCATAGGCAATTCCCGCTGCCTCAGAGAGACCTGAGCCAAGCGGACCAGACGTAGTCTCAACACCTGGAAGTTTCTCTCGCTCCGGGTGCCCCTGCATACGTGAGCCAAACTTTCTTAAGGTCTTTGCTTCTTCAATTGAAAAATAGCCGGAGTGTGCCATTGCAGAATAGCGAATTGGAGTGATGTGTCCATTTGAAAGTATTAAACGGTCTCGCTCGTCCCAATTAGGATTCTTAGGGTCGTGATTAAGAATATGAAAATAAAAAGCAGTAAAAATATCCGCCATACCTAAAGGTCCTGCTGTATGGCCTGAGCCGGCTTCAACAAGCATCTCAATAAGAGTCTCCCGAATCTCTACTGCCTTTGCCTCTAACTCACATACTTTTTTATCGTCAACTAGACTCATACCAATTCCTTTAAAGACTCAATCGTCTCTTCTATATTATCACTCTTCCAGATTGTAGAACCTGAAACCAATCTATTTGCACCGGCTTCAATTAACTCAGGAGCGCTCAGTAGACTAACTCCCCCATCAACACTAATTATAATTTCAGGATTTTTATCACGCAAAGAAATAATCTTCCCAACTACTCTCTCATCAAATACTTCTCCCTGATATCCAATACGCTCAATTCCCATAAACTGCACAAAATCAACAAGTCCTATTACTTCCTCAATTTTTTCATTAGAAGTTGTGGTATTTACCGCAATACCAAGCTCAACATCATCGTGTCTTAAATCTGCCAAATCATCCGCCGGATTTTTAAAAGCCTCAAGGTGGGGAATTATCCTTTTTGCTCCAGCCATAACCCATTCGTGCGCTCGATCTCTTGGGTCTTTAACCATTAAATCAATTTCATAGTCTATCTCGTGAATATTTGGTAAATAATCCGGTACTAATTCCCCTTTTAAATATGGCCAGCTTTTACTTTTAACAAATATTCCATCCATAAGATCAATCTGAACCACGGGCACAACTCCAAGTAGCGAGGACACTTTCTCCTCCAGCTCATCGTATGACTTCGGCATTATTGCCGGAATTATTTCAGCCATATTTTTCTATCTTCTCTATTCTTCTTTTGTGTCGCTCTTCACCAGAGAAAGGAGTTTCAAGCCATATTTTTACTACCTCTTTTGCCTCCTCAGCCGAAATAAAGCGAGCGCCAATTGAAAGAATATTTGCATCGTTATGTTCTCGCGACAATTTAATCACTTCCTTGTTTCCTCCGTAATAAACAACTGCTCGCACATTTTTAAATCTATTTGAGACAATGGCTTCGCCTTGCCCGGAACCTCCCAATACTATCGCCCTGTCTGTTGGATTACTTGAAACTTTTTCTGCTGCAATAGAAATGAAATCAGGATAGTCATCACTCTCATCAAGCTCATGTGCTCCCAAGTCCTCAACGACGTGCCCAAGATCTTCCACAAACTCCTTAAGGACCTTTTTTAGCCCAAGTCCTGCATGATCTGTTGCAAAATATATCTTCATTTTTATGTGTGCTGACCGGTTTTCGCTACATGATCAACTAAAGTGTATGTATAGCCCACCTCGTTGTCATACCAAGAAAGTACTTTTACCAGATTCCCATCAACCACTCTAGTAAATGACAGGTCTGCGATTGATGCATATCTACTTCCTAGAATATCGCTTGATACAATTGGTTCGTCCGTTACAGAGAAAATATCATTCCATCTTTTCTCGCCCGCTGCATGGGTTAATATTTCATTTATTTCCTCCACCGTAGTCTCTTTTTTAGAGATGAAAGTGATGTCTACGATTGATCCCGCAATCGTGGGCACCCGTATTGCCATTCCGTCAAACCTACCTTCCAAATCTGTTATAGCTTTGGTTGTGGCAATTGCAGCTCCGGTTGTTGAGGGCACTATATTTACCGCAGCGGCGCGTCCGCGCCTGAAATCCTTCTTTTTTGAAGGTCCGTCAACTAATCCCTGACTCGCAGTGTATCCGTGAATTGTATTTAAAAGTGCCTTCTCAACTCCTATAGTTTCTTTAAGAATCTGCATTATTGGACTTCCTGCATTCGTAGTACAAGATGCGTTTGAGCTTATATCGCACATCTTTAACACATCTTCATTTACTCCCATAAGAACTGTTGCCCCCACAACCCCTGAAGGTGGCGCATCTTTAACAGGAGCTGACACCACAACGCGCTTTGCTCCGGCACTCAAGTGAGCCTGCGATTTTTCGTAACTCGTAAAAGCTCCGCTTGATTCAAGAGCTACATCCACATTTAACTTGCCCCACGGCAGATTCTCTGGAGTGTCCTCGCTTAAAAATTTGAATTCTCTACCTCCTGCTACTATATTTTCTCCCCTTACTTCAACTTCAAAATCACTCACTCCATATACAGAATCATACTTTAGAAGATACGCAAGATTTTCAATATCTCCCAAATCATTTATCGCAACTATTTCTATATCATCCCTGTCCTTTGCAATACGAAAAAAAGAGCGGCCAATTCTTCCGAAACCATTTATTCCTACTCTTACCTTCTTCATAGCTTACCTGACCCTCACAATCCCTCTAAGTTGTGGCCTTAGGTGGTCGTGATACGCCCAATTTCCTACCTTATCAAAAGTAAATGCCCACGACGCTCCCGGCCCGATTGGCTTACCCGGGTCAAATTCTGAATATAATTCGTGTGTTGGATGAAGATTTGAAGCAGGCCATGCCCAAAGCTGCTCAGACGCTTGCCACAATACTCTCTCTCCAAGCTTTATGTTTAGCTCGCTTGGGTGAAAACCATCTGCGTCAATAAATACAGTGTGATCAGCGTCTTTTGAAGAAGTTGCGCCAACGGCAGTGTCTCCTGAAAGAGGGTTCCCTTGCTTTTGGTAAAAGATGTAGCCAACCCAACCAAGAAGGATTATAACTATGATTACTAAAACTCTGTTAAACATTGCTAGATTATAACACGCAACCTAGTTCCTTCGTCTAACAAAAATAGCAAGAATAGCCCCGGCAATAAGTCCAATAAGTCCTACAACCACCATACCTAAAGGCGTTGATTCTCCATTCTCTTTATTTTCTTTAACCTCAAGTATAAAAGTGCTTTCGGTCAATACTTCTCTGTCTTTCTGGAATCTTACAGAAAGCTCATATTCACCGCTTTCAGGAAAAATATAAGCAACAGTTGGAAGACCTATAGATGGTCTGTGTATCCCGCCAGCAAAAAATGTTTTGTCGTCTTTTATTATACGAAACCACAAGTCACTAAAGTTAACTTCGTCTTCTGTGCTCTCTTTTAATATATTAAAGTCAAATTGCGCTTTTACTCCCGCCTCTATTTCTTCAGGAGAATACCCTATATCTATAAGTATCCCGTCTACAACTCTTTCAAGAGAAGCTCCAGTGCCATGAGAAAAAGAGATGAGTGGAAAGAAAAGTAGAGTCCCTATGAGTAATCCTTTCATATCGTTGTGATTATATATCAATACTTCTAGCAAAACATTGACCACGCCAAGGGTCTGGGAGACTATCACATAATTGATCAAACTCTTCTGACCCAATCACAAAATTGTAAGATGAGTAAAGTAATAACTCGTCATAACACTCGTCAGATACCCCAAAACCATCCGCCACCTTACAAAGTGCAATCGCCCTATCAATATTTCTCCAGTCGGTTTCTATCATACGAGACGCCGCATTTGCGAAACACTGTGGCTGACGACTAGCTTCTATGCCAGTACAATAATTACTCACCCATTCTTCGTCTAAATTAGAAAGAGCAGTTAAGACATAAAATATTGCGGTATAACATCTCTTTTCCTCTTTGGGATCATTCTTAAGGCGCGAACAAAAATCCACTGTCTCTTGTGGGTTACTCTGAAGATCTTCTCTCCATAGTGGCCACGACTCGCTTATGCAAGCACCTCGTATCTCTCCATCAAACTGATCACAAAATGCTATCGCCTCTGACTTGGTTTCAATCTCTTGCCCTTCAATTAGTGCGAAATCATCTGGCTCAAGGGGTTGGTAAAGCTGCATAAAGACGCCATCGTAACAAAGCTGTCTCAAGTCCCTTCCATCAGTGTTGTTAGAAATCTCATCACAAAGAATAAGTGACTTGTCTATATTTGCATCAGTTACATACATCGTCAGGTGTCCAAATGCATGCGTGCAAGTTGCTCCCTCAAGCGGTGTTGGGTTCCAGTTTTCTCTCTTTTCGCAAACTCCTTCAAGCTCTAGTTTCAGCTCTTCAATCTCTGCATCAGGTAGTGATTCAACACGAAATCTTTCTTGGAAAGCGCCGTGGATGGCTCCATTTGAGCATATTCCGCCCGGAGCTCTAGATACAACCTCCTTCCATCGGCTAGGATCTTTGGCGGTCTCCTTTATTGCAAGATAGTGGCCCAAAACGTGGCAATACAGGTATGCATCATCCTTGTCTTGCACTACTTTTGTTACCTCAAAGGCCTCCTCCATAGAAAGTCCCCTATCCATAACCTTTGGTATTTCAACGTCATAACATGCCGGCCTATACCCTTCGTTCTTGCAGGTCTCTATAATTTCATCTGCAATCGCAATGTAGCCAGAGTTAACATTATTAATATAGAAAAAGCCCAAACCCACCAAAACAACCAAAATTACAATCCCTGCAACTATATATTTGTGTATAATATTTACGTTCATACTAAATAAAATTTTCTCCTGAAAGACAAACCGACTCTTCGTCTTTATTTAATCCCCTACAAAGACTCTTCCAAACACTATCAAATCCTGGTTCTGCAGAGAAAAGCCACGCAGCACCCTGAAGGCACAGTGTCTTTCCCTCTCTTTCAGGCATACTTTCACACTCGCTCTTTGTTGATTCAATGTCAAAACCACTTATCCCAGAAATTGTGTTCCCGATTCCCCTGAAGCACGCTTCCCTGTTTAAGGTATCTTCAACCTCTTCGCAAAGCTCTCCGACCTTTCTATACCCTTCGTCTGGTGCATAAACCACCTTCCACCAAGTTGGTTGCTCAAAATAGCACGCCTGTTTAAACCTATCCTCAATAGAACTACACGGAAAATGTTTATCTTCCACTTCCTCTCTGTGTGAGAGCCCAAGCGGGTCTTCCATAGTCAGAAAGTTATATTCCATAAATACCCCACTAGTACAACCTCCAATCGGCTCCTTCCAAGTTAAAGTTCTGCATTCATCAAGAGCTTCATCTAAATTGTCGTATCCAACAAAAGAAAGTATGCCGTGCCCAATACCGTGTGGACATCCAAGACCTTTTACTCCATGAGCAGCAATACACGCCTTGTCTAAATCGTGAATCATTGCAAGTCCACCTTCCGTTATTGCTAGACCAAAAAAGCTGTGATAACAACCAAAAGCAAAAGCCCCATCACAAATCGCCACACCTTCTATTCCTTTCTTATCATATAAAAGTATGCCGAAGATATGAGCTAAAGTATGCTGTGGTCCATATGGGTAATCTTTATACTCTTCTTTAAACTCCACATAAGCTACATCTACGCCAACCTTATCAATTCTTTTATCCCAAAATTCTTGCTCCTTTTCAAAATCTCTTACTGCCAAGCCCCTAAATTTATCCTCTGGAGCCATATCAATATTTGAAAATATAAAAACAGCTAGAACTGCCGATACTACAATTAATAATATTGTAAATTCTGTTTTCATCTTAAAAGTGTATTCCTACAACCCTTAATATGTCCATCCGGAAGTTCGCTACAAAACTCTCTGTAATAAGATTTATCTTTTATATAGTACCCGACTGCACCCACAAGTTCGCTGAAACACGCAAACTGATTTTTATCATCATAAATTAATGAACAAAACCTAATTGCCGCACCTCTATCATTCTCGCCTCCCCAGAAAAGTGACTGCACAGCGTTTCTTACACAAGCAGCTTGACCCGCTTCATCTTCCGTAATCTTGCATAGCTCGTACACCTTATCTAGTTGAGTGTTTGTCATCTGGTCAATCTTTCTTACGTCCCTGTTTTGAGCAAGCACCACAAACTCTTTTCCAAGAGAACCGAAACAGGAAAGTCTGTCGCCCTCAAGACTTATTGGTATCTCGTCACAATATAGAAATGCATCTCTATAGTTTTCCTCTGTTAAATGTCCCAAATCACCGCCGGCAAATTCAAATAAATGAGGTGTTAGATATGTGTAGCAAATGGGACGTATCTCGTCTGTCATAAATGAGAACTCACAGAGTGAGCGTGGCTCTGTCTTTGAGAGATATTTCTCTCTTGCTTTCTCCCAAAGCTCTTTGTCATGCCCTCCTCCACCAAGAAGCTCCATTACAGCCCCTCCGATACATTCTGGAAACTCTCTATTATTAGCTTCAGGTGTTCCGGTACGAGAGCAAATTTTCACTGTGTCTTCAAAATTGTACCCAGTATAAGCAAAAACCCCATGACCAAATCCGTGAAAACACATTGTGTAAGCCCCACTTCCGCCCGGCGCATCCTTGCATACCTCCTTAACAAGGGGAAGTGCTCCTTCTCCAAACTCAACCATCGCTCCAATAACCATCGCGTGCGAACATGCGTTTCTAAAGCCATGTGTACATTTACTCATCCCACTTACCCCTTCTTGCCTGTATAGCTCGTCTCCCACAAAATGCCCCAGAAAATGTAAATCGGTTCCAGGAGGAAGTTCGGCTCGCTTTAATACTTCAAATCCATAAGTTCCACCTTTCTTGACCGTCAAATCTGTAAAATACTCACCCAATTCATCAAAGCTCATTCTATTTCCTTCAAGTTCCTTAACTTCAGGATATACTCCAAAACCGGAATTTGGAGCAATTAAAAATACCAAAAAGGCCAATAAAACAAAGGGGATTATGTGCCTCAGGAGAGAATTCCTACAAATTAACATAGAGGGATTATACCCCAGTACATATATATATGAGTGATTTATTAGGTTTTATCTAACGAATTCATATATCTATGTCTGGGGTGTATTTGACTCACAAACTACTTTGCTCGTGTAGATTGTTCAATATTATCTCAGCATTATTCAAGCTTTATGGTAGTGATTTTATTATATCAGCAAAACTATACATACTAAATCCCATATCAATATATAGACATCGGATGTCGATATATTAAAATTGGGTTATGGATTTTTGGCATTTATTAAATCGTGGAGTAGATAAACGTAAAATATTCATGGACAACCAAGATTATCTACGTTTTGTTCATGATCTATTTCAGTTTAATAACCAAAAGAACACAAACTCGAACAACTATCACTACAAGAAAGCTATCGACATCGGATGTACGGATATTTATAGGAAAGTTGAGAGGAGGTTATTGGTTAAGATTCATTGTTTTTGTTTGATGCCCAATCACTATCACCTTCTCGTGTCCCCTGTTGTAGATGATGGCATTCCAAGGTTCATGAAAAAACTCAATATGGGGTATGCAAAATATTTTAACGAGAAATACGACCGCACGGGCGCACTCTTCCAAGGCAAATATCGATCAGTGCTAATAAAAGCAGATGCGCATTTTTTATATATTCCTTATTACATACATTTCAATCCGCTAGATTTATATATGCCAGAGTGGCGCGAGGGTAAAGTTAAAAACACAAATAAAGCATTGGCGTATTTGGAGAAATACAAATGGAGTAGCCATGTTGACTATTCTGGTGGATGTAACTTTCGCTCTGTTATCCAGCATGAGTCTCTCCTTGATTTCTTTGGTAGTGAGGAGGAATATCTCAATGAAACTGGAAAGCAACTTAAGAATTTTGATGAATCTCAAGTGAATTCAGTTGCCTTAGAATAATACAAAATATATGGACATCGGATGTCCATATATTTGGTTACGTTTGGGGAGTCGAGGTGGCTGAAGTAGTTGTGCCTGCTGATGGTGTACTTGTGGCTGTTGCTGTTGTATCTTCTGCTTGCGCACTTGCAGTCTCCGGCGTTGAAGTTGCTGTATCTGTCGTGTCAGTAATTGTATCGGTAGTTGTGCTTGGAGTGCTTGTTGCTCCACTCGTCGTATCTGTGGTGTCTTCAGCGACTTGCGGCGTACTCGTAGCTTGTTCTGTATCAGTTGTATCAACAGAAGGTGTTGTAGTGCCGCCGTCCCCTACTATTACTGTTCTTTCTGCAGTACCAGTGTTGCCTGCTTGGTCTGTGGCAGAGTATGTAATGGTGTAAGTCTTGTCTGAGGATGTATCTATATTAATGGAAGTAACAGAGACTCCATCTAGTAGGTATGTGAATCCTAGGTTAGTGTTCACATTATCAGTTACGGTTGCCCCTGGGTCTAAGTATGAAGCGCCGATAGCTAAAATGGCTGGGTTGTTGCCCATGACTGTGAATACTGGAGCTTCTGTATCACCACCTTCTGGAGTTGTTGTTCCAACTGTAGTCACTACCCCATCAACCCCTCCGGTACACACTCCAGAGATGTTTTGAATTGAGCCATTCACTATCTTTAGACAATACGGCGCTCCTGTATTTTCATCGTAAAGTGTGATTCCAGAAGGCTTCTCAACGCTACCAACAGTAAGAGTATTTGTAACAAGGTTTGTAAAGTACGCAATACCCTCTGTTATGTTTGCACCAAGCCCTGCTAAGTATTCAATTACAGCGTCAATAGTTGAGCTCACCACACCAGTGCTCGGTGTACTCGTCGCGGCACCCCCAGCAAGGACATTGTTCTCTAGTTGAGCGACTCTAAGCTCT
>CEPX01024692.1_pt1 | contig 55343 bp, 55 predicted proteins | sample 361361 | NCBI WGS metagenome assembly CEPX01 (sample SAMEA2619974, study PRJEB7988) | marine metagenome | biome: marine biome (ENVO:00000447); feature: mesopelagic zone (ENVO:00000213) & marine oxygen minimum zone (ENVO:01000065); material: "saline water (ENVO:00002010), including plankton...
TTATGGCGCCCATAACGAAGAAAGATTAACCGGGCTCCATGAAACTTGTTCCATTCATGAATTTCGATATGCTGTGAGCGATCGTGGGGCGTCCATTCGCATACCTATGGCAACAGTAAATGCTGGTCACGGATATTTGGAAGACCGACGTCCATCAGCTAATATGGATCCCTATCAGGTCTGTGCAGCACTGATTGAAACATGTTGTTCTTGAGCTAACTTGCCATAAAATGAACCTAACGGAAGGCCTCGAATTGAGGCCTTCTTCTTTTCCAATATTTCCGTAAACTCCCGACGGAAAAGAATCTACTAAACCATGAAATCATTCCTAAAATTGATTCTTCCACTTTTTCTTTTAAATGCTTGTGTTAAAAAGGAAGAAGGAACAAACACAACATGGCAGGTAGTTCAAGATGAAATTTTGACACCTCAATGTGCCAATTGTCATATGAGCGGGACAGCTATTATGAAACAATCTGGATTGGATTTGAGCAAGGGCAATGCCTATGGTGCCATGGTAGCTGTTTCCCCAAAAAACATTTCAGCGAAGGAAGATGGATTGGTGATCGTCAGTAATGAAGGTGGGCTTAAAGGTCTTGGGAAAAGTTTCCTGTGGGAAAAGATCAATGCCTACGACCGTGAGCATTATTTGGAAAATCATCCGGATTATGGTCAAATGATGCCGCCGGGAGAAAGTTTCTTAACCGATGGGCAGTTACAATTTGTAAGGGCATGGATTGAAGCCAGGGCGCCTGAGGAGGGTATTGTAGCGGATGAAGAATTATTAGCTGATTCTAATCGTTATGTATCCAGGGCTTTCAAGCCGTTGAACCCTCCTGAAAACGGGTTTCAACTTCACCTAGGTCCTTTCGAGGTTCAACCAAATTTTGAGCGGGAATTTTTCCATTATACCGATACTAAATTATCGGAAGACGTATACGTTAACCGCATTCAGATTGAAATGCGTCCTGGCAGTCACCATTTTATTATGTATTCATTTGAGAAAGACACCAAAACAGGTGAATTGCCTGTCTTTGGTGTCGATCGGGAGTTGAGAGACCCTGATGGTGCTATCCATACACCCACCTTTCTGACTATATTTAACCATCAATTTTTTGGTGGAACCCAGTGGCCCCGGCTTGATTATAAAATGCCCCCGGGGGTTGCCTTGCGATTACCCTCAAAATTTGGATTAGATCAAAATACACACTATGTAAACAGGACAGATTCAGTGATGATCGGTGAAGTTTTTTCAAATATCCATACCATAAATAAGTCTGATGTCCAACACGTGGCAGAGTTGTTTTCAATGTCCCATATGAATTTCAGCCTACCACCTAAAAAAATAACAACACTTACACGAACATTTAACGTATCGAAAAGAATAAAGATTGGACAGGTTTTTTCACAAGCCCATGAGAAAATGACCGAGTTTGTGGTGAAAATATCAGGCGGATCACGTGCTGGTGAAATTATTTATTGGACAGATGATTGGGCACATCCACCCATATTGCAATTTGACCCCCTAATTGAATTAAATCCTGGTGAAGGCTTAACACTCATTGCGACTTATGATAATCCAACAGATAAAACTGTAACATTTGGGTTTTTATCTACCGATGAAATGATGATCCTTTTTGGTTGGTATTACCAATAAGCGATTAATTTCTCTTTGCAGATCAAGAAGCCAACCCAATATTTATGTTAAACAAAAATATAAAAATATTGATGCTGGTCACTTTTTTCTGTGTGGAAATAATCCAGGCCCAAAATAGTTATCCAATCATTTTGGTTCACGGTTTTATGGGTTGGGGCCGGGATGAAATGGGTTCCTATCGTTATTGGGGCGGTAAATTTGATTTAGAACAATATTTAAGGGACCAAGAGTATACTGTTTTTACTGCAAGCGTTGGCCCTGTATCTTCAAATTGGGATCGCGCTGTTGAACTGTATTATCAAATTAAGGGAGGCCAAGTAGATTATGGCAGGGACCATTCTGAACTATTTGACCTAATTCAAAAACCGAAGGAAAAATCCTTTCCTGGTCTATATCCGCAATGGGATGAAGCACATCCAGTACATTTGGTCGGCCATAGTATGGGGGGACAGACAATTAGGATGCTGGATTATCTGCTGAGAACATCTATCAAAGATTCTTCAGGCGTCGTAGAACAAAGTCAACTTTTAGGAGACATTCACACTGGTTGGATTAAATCCATTACATCGCTCTCTACACCCCATAATGGAACAACTTTATCCGACATTGTAACAACTGGAATTCCTTTTTTACAGGATTTTATTGCTGTGGGTGCGGTGTCAGGAAATTCATTTTATAATTTTGATCTTCAACAATGGGGATTTAGAAAAATGGACGGTGAATCTTGGGGAGATTATTTCAGACGTATGAAGGATCACCCTGCATGGGGGACAAAAAATATGGTTGCTTGGGACGCAAGCGTTGAAGGTGCACGTCAAATGAATACATTTTGTACCGCAAACCCCATTATTTATTATTTTTCTTATGTAACCAGCAATACAATCTTGGATTCCAGTTCATACCGCCATATACCGGAAAAAAGTATGACCTTTATCATTAGGGCAAATGCGCGGCTTATGGGAATGAAGAAGGCATTTTATGCTGATGGATCATCAACAGATTCTACTTGGTATGAGAACGATGGCATCGTAAATAAAGTATCGATGTATGGGCCAACAAGCGGTGCTAATGGCCCAGATCCAATAACTATTTACAGAAAGGATGAACTGCTTATACCAGGCCAGTGGTATGTAATGGGAGAATATCGGTCTGACCACAGGAAGTTTGTCGGTCACAGTTTGAAGCAAAGTGAAATGGATTCCTTAAAAATAATATATTCCGATCACATGGCTTTGCTCTGGACATTACCGGAATAGAAGTATACCGGATGATTAATATAAAAGATTTTTCTACATTAGAGTTAAGAATAGGTACAATTGAAAAAGTTGAACCTTTTCCCGAAGCAAAAAAGGCGGCCTATAAACTATGTATTAATTTTGGTTCCCATGGAAAAAAGTGGTCCAGCGCACAGATTATAAAAAATTATTCATTAAAAGAATTAAAAGGTCTCCAGATTCTGGCAGCAATGAATCTGGGGGATAAAAAAATTGGCCCATTCACATCGGAGGTTCTTGTTATGGGCGCTGAAGACCGAAATGGAAATATCGTGCTTTTAGAACCAGAACGTGAAATTCAAAATGGATCTAAAGCCAGTTAATAAACTTGACCGGAATACTATATATTTGTAATATACAAATATGGAAATTGGAGAACTACTAAAGCAATTCCTTATTGACCTCCAGGCTTTGTTCCGCACTAGGACAAAAAATTTAAATCTAACCCTGCCCCAAATTATGTTAATATCTTCTATTCCAACTGATGGAATTGATATGACTTCCCTTTCACAGCGAATTGGTGTGGACAATAGCACTTTAACACGGTTGATTGGGGTGCTGGCGAAAAATCGATTTGTTCAAAAAAACAATAATCCTCTGGATGGAAGGTCAACGCTGGTGTCCTTGACCGAATCGGGGGAGGAATTGCAGCTGACCATTGAAACTGAAATCGATAGATTCGGATCTGAATTGTTTCATCAAATACCTATTGAAGACCAAGAAGAAATGAAAGAAATCCTGTCTTCATTTCATTGGATTGTGTCAAAATACAGGTTAAATCAATAAATATGTATTATACAAATATATCTAGTATAATTCTCAATTGGTATGATCAAAATAAACGTAATCTGCCTTGGAGATTGTCTCAGGATCCTTACAAAATATGGCTCTCAGAAGTTATGCTACAGCAAACACGGGTGGAAACAGTTATCCCATATTATGAAAATTGGTTAAATCATCACCCTACTTTAGGCTCTGTTGTGGATGCAGAACTGGATAGTCTTTTAAAAATATGGGAGGGGTTAGGTTATTATTCGCGCTGTAGAAATTTTTATTCTGCGGTTAAAAAGGTTCAAAAGGAATATGGCGGCGTTATCCCGGATGATTTTGTAGCTTTTAGATCCCTTCCAGGAGTGGGAGAATATATTGCCGGGGCAGTGATGTCCATTGCCTTTGAAAAACCCTTTGTCGCGTTAGATGGGAACCTGAGCCGGGTTATGTTCAGAATATTGGGGATTAAAAGAAAATCCAATAGAAATAAAGGTAGAGTCAAAAAACATCTAACAGAGTTGGTAGGAATAACCAGGCCTGGGGATATCAACCAGGCTTTGATGGATTTGGGAAGTTCCCTATGCCGGTCTAAAGTAGCCGAATGTGCTCAATGCCCATTGAATATTTCCTGTAAAGCATTTCAATCCGGCAATTCATTGGGCTATCCTGAAAAAACTTCCGTAAAGCAAATCCCCGTGAAAAAGATTGCCGCCGCCTTGTTTGAAAATGAGAATAAGATATTAATATCAAAACGTCCTGAGCAGGGTCTTTTGGGAGGACTATGGGAATTACCCAACGCAGAAATTGGATATGGAAAATCACCTGAAGAGTCCTTGTCAGCTAATTTGCATAAACAATTTGGGTTTGAGGTAAAAGTTGGGAATAATATGGGAAAGATCAATCATGCATTTACCCATTTCAAAATGAATGTTTCTCTATATCGATGCAGTTTAGGAAACACAAGTATTTCAGAACCAAAAGCAAAGTGGGTTTCCAAGGCAGAATTGCAGCATTATGCCTTTTCTAAGGCAAATCATAAACTTTTTGGACTGATGACAAAAAAGAATGTTTAGAATAATTCTATCCCTCATTCTCTGGCCCATTTGGGTAATGATGTTTTTACTCGGTACTCTGATCTATTCAGTTTCAATTATTTTCTTTCCCGCCGACCGGCTCCATCCCTTGGCAAGGGTTTTGGCTAGATTATTAATGCTGTTCGGCGGACAATGGTTTCAGGTAAGGGGCAATGCGCCCGATCCGAAAAATGGCCCATATTTATACATGATGAACCACGAATCCCTTTTTGATGGGTTTATGATGGTGGCAGGGATTCGCCATTATTTTACGGGGGTGGGTGCTGTAGAACAATTTTCCTACCCTATCTGGGGATATCTGGTAAAAAAATATGGCGTAATCCCAATCATCAGGCAGCAATTGGATAATGCTATATCCAGTCTTGTGAAGGTAGAAGAAGCAATCGGGAGAGGTGTATCCATGATGATCGCTCCAGAAGGCACACGTACACTCACAGGGAAGTTGAGTCCGTTTAAAAAAGGTCCCTTCCATGTAGCAAAAAATACAGGTATTACCATAATTCCTGTTGGTTTGTTAGGTGCCTACAAGGCAAAAAATAAAAATGACTGGCGGATCAAGCCCAGCGTTTTAACTACCGTTTTTGGCGACCCCATTAAAGAGGAAGATTATAAACACCTGACCCTGGATGAGTTGCGAGATTTGATTAAAGAAAAAATAACAGAATTAATAGACGGATAATTACCGGATTAACTTTTACTACAAAAATGATAACCTATTATATAACACTCAGGTTTCTGCATTTTATGGGTATGGCGGCTTGGTTTGGGACTGCTTTAACGGTCTCAATTATATGGTCCAAAAAGCAAATTGATGAAAAAGAATTAATTCTGAATCTTATTACAAAAGTAGAAATTCCTGCTTCCTTTTTTATTCCATTAACAGGTGTATTGATGATGATTGACCAAACCCATTGGTTTCAGGTGGGATGGCTGCAAATAAAAATTCTGATCGGGTTGGCAGCTGTTGTCTTTAGTCACATATCCCGGGCAAAATTAATTCACGGTGATATGGACGATGAATATGTTAGCCGAAAATTCAGTTTATACCGCAATCTATGCCTTTTAAACTTATTTCTTGTTATTATAATTGTAGGATACAAATAACTTATTGAGGTTTTGTTTTTTAGGATTGATCTTCTTGGTAGCTGAACAAAAACCACATGAATATTCATCAATTCAATGGGTTGATTTATCATTATTAAAAAAATCGGGGGTTGATCTTACAGTACTTAAAGGCTGGGATCGGAGTGATAATAAAGTTGAATTGTCTAAAGCTTACAACAAAGAATCGAAAGTTTTAATACTTTCCTTTTTTGCAGAATGGTGTCCTAATTGTCATTATGAAGCAACCAAATTAAGGCAGTTGTATTCCGATTATAAATCATTTGGTCTAAGCTTGGTTCTGATCATGAATTATTCTAATAAGGAAAAGTCACTTGCATTCGTGAGAAAATATGGCTTGAACATGCCTCAGCTTTTCGGTGACCTAGATGAAAAAGATGAAGATAAAAGAAACAATACTAAATTTTTTCAATTCCGGAAAATCCTTGGGGATAGGCGGGAATGGGGGGCCCCTTTTTATATTATTATTGAAAAAGAAAAGTCTGAAAAATTTGGTATTGTAAAGGGTGAATTAATCGAGAAAGAAATAAAAACCTATATTACCAATGCGCTTTTGGCAGGTAGTTTAGTGGAGAAATAATTTAAGTAATTCCAGATTTGGCCAAGGCAAATTTCCAACGCTTTATTTTCTCCCTCTTTAATTTTTGATTCATCACGGGCTTATGGCTAACATCGGTTTCTAATTTTATGTTGGGCCATTTTCCTGATTGTAATTTTTTCAATAGTGTATGGACACCAAGTGCTGTGCGATCTTTCATAATACTATGGTTAACAGTTATTCCGGTTAGATCAGATATAAACTGAAGTAAAGGGGGTCTTCCCCCACCGCCACTGACAATCACTTTTTCCGGTAAGGAATCCAAATGTGTTTGGGCTAAAGTCCAGATATCATTTACCAGAAATCCGATTGATTCCATACCTGCACGTATAATCTCATTGGGTAAATCTTCTCCATATCCTTCTGAAACCGGTTTAAGATGATCGGTCCAGTACGGGGCAGCAATCCCTTGAGATGCTGGGATAAAAACGCCTTCGGTTCGTGTGTGTTCACATCTTTTGTGCCACCGCATTTCCTTATGGGGAATTCCTAATTCTTCTTCCAGCTGATAGAAAAGCGAATTGCATGCATTGATTGTACCTTCAAGTAAATAATGCCTTTCTGAACCATCTGAAAAAAGGACACTGCTGATTAATCCATCCACATGTGCGGTATCTTGTCCCGCATTGATCTGAATGGACCCTGAAGTACCAAAGTTCATAGCCACAGAACCGGGCGCATAGCCTCCTTGGCCAATCAAAGCCGCCTGCTGATCGCCAATGATAACGCGAAGTGGAAATTTTAGACCGTTAATATCAAGCGATCCAAAATCATAGGTAGAAGGCACTAGTTTAGGAAGATAATCTGGTAAAGCACCGAATAAATCCAGTAGGGTCTGATCCCACTGGCAAGTATTCAAATTCATCATGAGGAAGCGGGAAGCTATTGTCTCGTCAACTAGGCAGTTACCGGTTAAATGTTGGGTTAGAAAAGCACTAATGGTGCCAAATACTACAGTGCCTTCTTTTACTTTTTTCTTTAATCGTTTAGAATGGTTTACCAGATGGGCAAATTTTGGTCCACCAAAATGGGCATTTAGGGGTGCACCAGTTTTTTTAAAAATGGTTTTCGAATGACGTTTTGTTTGATTTACAATATTGGTGGCACGGCTATCCTGCCAACTCAAGGCTGGTGTAAGGGGCTTTAATGTCTTTCGATCCCAGAATAAAAAGGTAGATCTTTGAAACGCAAACCCTGCAGCAGATATTTGTATATTTTTAGTGCGGGAAAAATTAACAGCCTGACCCATTAATTTTTTACAAGTATGGGCTATGGACAAAGCATCTACTTCCACATGTTTGGGTTTTGGGTGTCTTAAAGAATGCTTTTCACGTGTTTTAAAAACAACATGATCTAAGAAATTAAATAAAAATACTTTTGTGGAAGAAGTTCCCAGGTCAATCACCAAGGTAGCTTGCTTTTTTGCTGGGGGCAAATCAGCCGGTGACAGTTACGTCGTAAATTTCTTCAAATTGTTCCGTTTTGATCATTCGGATAGCGTCCCAAGTCAGTTTGGTGCAAACCTTAGCGCAGATTTGGCAGCCTATACATTCATTATGACGCACTTGGACTGGAGGAATGGGAATCCCGTATTTTTCAGATGGAACAGGTTCAATGCAGTCAACAGGACAAAAAGGCACACAAACTTGACATCCAGTGCAATTATCTTCATCAACTACAGCTATCAGTTTTGGTTTCTTTTTCTTGTAATTAACTTTTTCTGCCGGGGCTGGGACTGTTTTGTAATGATCGTAGGTTGTGTTCTTAGCCATAAAAATTTGTCACATTAAGAATATGAAAGTTAATGGGATTTGTTTTTGATCACCAAAAGCCTTTTTATCTAATATAAAAAGTGGTTTAATTTTAACAACACTTTGAAAACATATTTAATAGGAGAAAATAATGACCTACATTATAGCTGAGCCATGTGTCGGTACTTGCGATACAGCTTGTGTGGAAGTTTGTCCAGTCGATTGTATTCATCCAACCAAGGATGAATGGGATGAAAAGGGATACGATGAAAGTAATTTAGATGATAAACTGCTATACATTGATCCTGAAGAATGTATTGACTGTGGTGCATGCGAACCTGAATGTCCCGTGGAAGCCATTTTTGAGGAAAGTGAAGTTCCGGAAGAGTGGAATAAATACATTAAAATTAATTACGACTACTTTGGACGTGAATATTCAGGGTAAGAATTAATTAATAAACTTTAATAAAACGGCTGTTGTTATCAATGGCCGTTTTTTTTGTTCCCTATGGATAAAAATCAAATACTTGAACTGCTAAAATCTATTAATCATCCCGGATTTAGCCGAGACATTGTTTCTTTTGGCATGGTAGAGAATATTTTGGTGGAAGGTGATAATGTTAATGTCATCCTAAAGATTACCACCCAACAGGAAGAAAAAAAGACTGCCGTCGTCAAGGAAGTGACGAAGGTGTTGGAGAAAACCGAAGCATTTAAAAATGTAAATGTATCAGTGAGTGCAGGAGCCGCCTCGACACAGCCCGGGACCGCCCCCCAAGCCCCCTCTCAACAACCCCCCTCACCCCTGGATGGAATCAAACATGTGATTGCCGTAGCCAGTGGAAAGGGCGGTGTGGGAAAATCCACCGTTGCTGCCAACCTGGCCTTTTCACTTCAAAATGCCGGGTATTCCGTGGGTCTTTTGGATTTGGATATTTACGGCCCTTCCCTGCCCATCATTTTGGGGATTAACGAGCAGCCCGAACTGACTCAGGATCGGAAACTGGTTCCTTTGGATCATAAAGGGATGAAGATAATGAGTTTTGGGTTTATCAGCGGTAACCAAACACCCGTGATTTGGCGCGGCCCCTTGGTGGCCCGCATGACAGAGCAGTTTTTCCGCGATGTGGTTTGGGGAGAGTTGGATTATCTAGTTTTAGACCTACCACCCGGCACAGGAGACGTCCAATTGACTCTTACCCAAAAATTAAAAATTGACGGAGCTGTAATTGTCACCACACCCCAAGATATTGCCCTGGCGGATGTTCGGAAAGGTGCTGATATGTTCAAAAAAGTTCAGACCCCCGTCTTAGGTGTCATCGAAAACATGGCCGGATTATTCCTTGAGGGAAAAGTGGAGAATGGTGGCAAAGTTTCCATTGAAGGGCAAAATGTGGATGTGGATGTAGAGGGGCGGTTTGCCATCCGGATAGATCTTTTCAAACGGGGTGGTGGTCAGTCAGAAAGTGAAAGGCTGAATGTACCCCTTCTGGGAGAAATTCCTTTGGCCCAGGAAATTATGGAAGCCACCGACGCAGGCGAACCCATTACCATCAAGAATCCTGAAGCTCATGTATCCAAAATATATAAATCCATTGTAGAGAAGGTTGTAAATGTCCTGAACTGATGTTCAATTATTTCACTGAAATTATTGCGCTCATATTCTTGGGATTCGCCATTGTTTATCCCTGTTTTCTATGGATAGTCCCCCGCAAAAAAATAGACGGCGGGTTTTATCGCTTTAACCTGGGGATGTGTTGCATCGTCGGAGCTTTGGGAGCGATTGCTTTTCATTTTCTCAATCCGGATATCGTATCCGAAAGTTATGTCTGGCTTTGGTTTGGCGCTTTTATGCTTATTACGGCCCTCTATTGGAATTCTGAGGATACGAACAATATGATCATTACAGCCATTTCCCTGTTGGGGATAGGCACCATGATCCGTGTGGGTTTTGTCCTCGCCCCAGAACTCTACCTTTATGGCGTTTGGGCTACGGTGCTCTTGGGGTCGGCGATTACGGCGGCTGTATTCTTTGCTATGATTCTGGGCCATTGGTATTTAAATGTCATTGCCCTTCCCATTCGTTTATTGAAGAATACAACTTTGGTCCTGTGGGGCCTGTTATGCATTCACCTTACTTGGGATATATATTATCTCTCCACAGATACCTACGTGGATACATATGGGATCACTCGCAATATTTGGGCCTTTACGGCCCGGTTTGATGGATTTCTTCTGGGTGTAGCCTTTTTTATGGGGAACTTGGTCCCGATGATTTTGAATATTTTCATTTGGCGGACCTTGAAACTGCAGGCCACCCAAAGCGCCACGGGTCTGCTCTATGTTTCAGTTGTATCCATTTTGTTTGGTGATTTGCTCTTTAAATATTACCTCCTTCAGTTTGGATTCCTGGTGTGATCCAAGTTGATTGCGAAGTCTGTAAAAAGACCCAATCCTTTTCCGAAGCGGCCCGTTGTGGCGAATGCAATAATCCTGAACTTTTTAATAATTTCTTAAATTTTTCTGAATGTCCCGTTTGTGGCTGTAAACACCTTTATCGTAAAAAAGATTTTAACCAGGCTGTGGGCTGTATAATCATATTAATTGGTGCTCTCCTTGTGCCATGGACCTATGGAATTAGTTTACTTGTTCTTGCATTGGCAGATTATTTGCTTTATCGTCGCGTTAAAGATTCTGTTGAATGTTATAAATGTAAATCTGAATATATAAATGTAGTTGTCCAGGACAGTATAAAACCATTTGATCATCATACTGCGGAACTATATGAACCGATAAATTAGAATATATTGATTATTCATTGATTGCGCCTGTCTGAAAGAGTAATTTCGCCCGCTGTTTTTCAAACGCATTTCTGTGAAATCCCAATTATGTCTAAATCATTGAGAAAACAAATCCTTAAACAGGGAGATTTGCCAACGCATATTGCTATAATTATGGACGGGAACGGCCGTTGGGCAAAGGCACGCAGTCTGCCCCGGGTTGCGGGGCATAGAGAAGGGATAAACTCCGTTCGTGAAATTGTGCGAATATGTGGAGAAATCGGTATATCCTATCTCACCCTATATACTTTTTCAAGTGAGAATTGGAATCGACCAAAGAGAGAAGTTTCTGCAATCATGAAATTGCTTCTAAGCACCATAAAAAAAGAGATTAAGAACCTTCATAAGAATAATGTTCGGCTTTCTACCATCGGCAATTTGGAAGATTTGCCGTCGGATTCTCGCCAGGGAATGCTCGATGGAATTGAAATGACCAAAAATAACTCGGGGCTTAATTTGAATTTGGCTTTGAGTTATGGAAGCCGTCAGGAACTATTACGGGCTGTCCGACGTATTGCAGATAAAATTCAATCTGGTAAAATGACCCAAGATCAAATTTCAGAAGAAACAATATCCCGGGAATTATACACCGCAAGTGTCCCTGATCCGGATCTGTTGATCCGTACTGGTGGTGAAGCACGGATCAGCAATTTTTTGCTGTGGCAGTCCGCCTACACGGAATTTTATATGACAGATGCTTTTTGGCCGGATTTCAGAGAAAAAGAACTTTTGAATTCTATCTTGGATTATCAAAGCCGCCAGCGCAGGTTTGGTCAAACAGGCGAACAGGTTTCAGCATGAAAAGATTTATTCTGCTGTTTTTATCTGTTTTTGTTGTTGCCCAGGCGCCACCCTCATTTATATTAAAAGAGGTTAGCGTTGAAGGGAATAAAGCCACCAGTGAAAATATGGTACTTTATACTGCCGGTCTTCAAAATGGCCAGGAAGTATCCACAGAAGATTTTCGCCGCGCTGTTAAGCGCCTATGGGATTTAGGTGTTTTCAGTAATATCCAAATTCATTTTGATGGTGAAACATCTGAAGGAATTCTTATCACTATTGAGGTGGAAGAATCGCCTGTATTGGGTCAAGTAGTTTTTAAGGGCAATAAAAAGATTAAAGAAAGGAAATTTAAGGATGAGATTTCTTTTCATCGGGGAATGCGTATCAAGCCCAACTTTATAAAAAAGACGATTAATAAAATGAAAGCTCTCTACATGGAAGACGGATACTTTCTGGCAGAGATTTTAGCGGAAATAAAACCATCAGCAACTAGTGGCGAAGAAGAAAAACAGGATATTATATTTAACATTAAAGAAGGGAAAAAGGTAAAAATAAAAGATATCGTGATAGCAGGGAACACTCACAATTTTGGATGGGTAGCCACAAAATCATGGATTCCAATGCCGAGATTTTTGCGCAAAAAACTTTCCCTAATTAAATTAAGATGGCAGCTTAAAGAAACGAAAATTAGAACATGGTGGCGGATATGGGCATCGGCCTATAATAAGAAAAAATATCTTGAGGATTTAGACGCACTTGTTAAATTTTATCAAGATGAAGGCTACCGTGATTTCGAAGTTTTGTCTGATTCTGTTTATTATGAACCCAAGAAAAAAGGGCTGGTTGTTCGTATTAACGTAGACGAAGGAAATAGATATATATTCCGCAATTTTACTTGGGAAGGAAATTCTCTTTATGACACGGAAATCCTTGATGAAACACTGAACATTAAGGAAGGAGACTATTTCAGTAAGTCCAAGTTTGAGGAATCGTTATATCAAAATGTTCAGAGCTTGTATATGGATCGCGGTTACCTATATAATAGAATTGAACCTTTCTTTACACCAGCCGGTGAAGATTCCATCGATGTCCATTTTTCTGTTACAGAAAATAATCAAGTTTATATCCGAAATATCAATATATATGGGAATGATAAAACGCGGGAAAATGTTATTCGCAGGGAATTGGATGTTTTCCCCGGTGATTTATTCCGCCGCACACTATTGCAGCGCAGTATGCGAAAACTTCATGTCCTGAATTATTTTGACCCTACATCTCTAAATCCCAATGTTGTCCCGGTTGATGAAGATGAAATCGATCTTGATATTACTTTAGAAGAGAAATCATCAGATAAACTCAGTATGAATGTTGGTTTTACAGGTGTCTATGGTATGACGGGAGGCGGAAACCTCGAGTTTAACAATTTTATGGGTAAAGGGCAGGCACTTTCCCTCGGGTTTGATGTAGGGACCCAAGTCTCTATTTATAATCGATATGGTAGCCCGGGGAAATATGAAAGTTTTCATCTACGTTTCATGGATCCAATGTATAGGGATACGCCTAATCGTATCGGGTTTTCCCTCGTTTACCGATTCAGGGGACAAGGCAATTCATATTATTTTTATCCATTTGATCAGCGTACCAGGGGGGGATCAATCCAATGGGGTCGGCGTTTGAAATGGCCGGATGATTATTTCAGAGCCTATTGGGAATTGTCAGTTTCTAGATCGGAATATATGGGCGAGGAAGAAGTTTTGAATGAATATTTTGGGGATTTCCGCAAATCAACCGGAATTAATTTGAAGCAATATATCAGCCGTGACAGTCGTGACAGGGCAGAATTTCCGACCCAAGGATCCAGTGCAACACTTGAATCTACATTTTCTGGGGGGCCATTAGGCGGTGATGAGAACTATCATAAACATGTTTTGACTTTAGACTGGTATACACCTACATTCTGGAAATTTGTATTGACTAGTTCATTAAAAATGGGAACCATTCGGATGTTAAAAACGAGTGGCAGTAGATTTACTTACATAAACCCTTATGAAAAATTTATTATGGGTGGTAACGGTATCCCTTACGGAACGATGTTGAGAGGGTATCCAGATAATTCAATCGGACCCACAACTGCACAGGGACGCGGCATGGGTGGTAACACAATATTTAAGTATTCGACTGAATTTAGAGTACCTTTTTCTGAAAGTCCGGTTGTTTACGGTATGCTCTTTGCTGAAGCAGGCAGTGTTTGGAATGATACTCGGCTCATGCAATCATTGGGGTTCCTAAGGAGGAATCCACTCGAACTTAAACGATCCGCTGGAATTGGTATCAGGTTTTTTATGCCCATGATTGGAATGTTAGGTTTTGACATGGGATATGGCTTCGACGATATTACCGGCGATGGAAATCCCCAGGGATGGGAATACACAATCATCTTTGGCAGGTGATAATTAAATCAAGGAGGTTAAAGTGATTCGGAAAACAATCACAATTGTAGGCATTATGGCAACGATGTTGCCGTTAATGCTTGTTGCCCAAAATAAAATTGGATTTGTTCAATCAGACCGTATTCGTGCGGAATATGAAGAATTCAAAGATGCGGAAGCCCAACTTCAGTTGGAGTACCGCCAAGTTAATGCACAGTATAACAAAATGGTCGTAGAACTCGATAGTATTAAACAGGCTTTTGATACTCAGCGTCTTATGAGTAGTCCTGATTGGCGTAAAGAAAAAGAAGCTGAAATTGCCGGACGTGAAAAAACCATTCAAAATTTTCAGGTGACAATGGTTGGTCCCGAAGGGGAATTATACCGCAGACAAGCCCAACTGGAATTTGATATTCTATCGAAAGTGAAAAGAGCCGTAGATAAGGTTGCGGCTGCCAAAAGTATCGACTTTATTATCGATGGATCAGTTGCATTGCTGTATGGTAATCCAACCCATGATTTGACCGATGATGTTTTATTTGAATTACGCAAATACAATGTTTCGGTTGAAAAAGATTCCGACAACGAAAAGTAACTTCGGTCATTGGCCACTTTAAAAGAACTGGCGGACATCGTGCAGGGCACAGTCGTTGGTAATGCTGGATTAAAAATTAATGGTATTTCCACAGTTCAGAATGGAAAACCTGGTACAATTACCTTTCTTGCCAACCCTAGATATTTCAAGTATGCTGAATTTACAAAGGCATCGGCTGTGATTGCATCTAATCAGGAACTTTTGGGTGACAGGGATGGCATTATAGCGGACAATCCGCAATTGGCGATGTCAAAGGTATTGGATTATTTTTCTCCCCAGTATCCCCTCCAGGTAGGAATCCACGCTTCAGCAATCATTGATTCGAGTGCAAAAGTGGGTAAAGGTGTATCCATTGGACCAAATACCATTGTAGAAAGTGATGTAATCATTGGCAACAACTCCATTATTGGGGCTAACAACGTTATTAGCGCAGAATCAGTAATTGGTAAAAATTCTGAGATTAAATCCAATGTTCATTTTTATTATGGCACTGTAATCGGTGACAGGTGTTTAATTCATTCCGGAGCCGTAATTGGTTCTGATGGATATGGATTTGTAAGTGAAAAAAATACCCATTTTAAGATCCCTCAAAATGGAAAGGTTGTTATTGGGAATGATGTAGAAATAGGTGCAAATTGTACGATAGACCGAGGGACGATTGAAGACACAACCATTGGTGATATGTGTAAATTCGATAATAGTGTTCAAATTGCCCACAATGTTTCTATTGGAAAAGGTTGTTTACTAACGGCGCATGTAACAATCGCCGGTAGCACAAAAATTGGAGAATTCTGCATATTCGGCGGTCAGGCAGGTGCAATTGACCATGTTACAATTGGAGATCGAGCGATCTTTGCCTGTTATACAGTGGCAATGAAGGATTTACCCGGTGGACAAATTTATTCTGGAGCACCAGCGCGGGAGATAAAAGAAAAGAACCGCCGGGACGCTGTTTATGTGGAAATTAAGCAGTTGAAAGAACAACTCAAGCAATTAGAAGAAAAATTTGAAGTGATGTGATAAATGAGCTTCATAAAATTTCAGCGTACAATTAATAGTGAAACATCGTGTGTGGGTGTTGGTCTTCATACAGGTGTTGAATCCACAATTACTTTTAAACCTGCACCCGAAGATTTTGGTATTCGATTCAAACGCATGGATGTGGAAGGATGTCCAGAAATCCGTGCTGACATTGATCATGTTATAGATATTTCCCGTGGAACAACCATTGAAGAAAATGGCGTTCGAATCCACACGGTTGAACATGCCTTGGCTGCCTGTGTCGGTCTTGGTCTTGATAATGTTCTCATTGAGTTAACTGAAAAAGAACCGCCGGTGATGGACGGAAGTTCCATTGATTTTGTAGAAGCATTGCTCAAGGCAGGCATTTTTAAACAGGATGCACCGCGAAATTATCTTCATATAGATGAAGCAGTTGGATATACCGACTCTGGCCGAGGGGTTGATGTTCATATCATGCCTTCTGACCAGTTCCGTATTACCTTTATGATTGATTATAAATTTCGGTCTTTAGGTACCCAATTTACCACTATGGATCAAGTGGAGAAAAATTTTGCAAAGGATATTGCACCTGCACGTACTTTTTGTTTTTTAAGTGAGGTTGAAACATTAAAGGAAGATGGTCTTATCCAAGGTGGAAATTTGGATAATGCGGTTGTTATTGTTGATAAAGAAATTGATCAGGCTGAAGCTGATAATCTCAAAAATCTGTTTGGGATAAAACAGGAAATCAGCTTGGGAGCTAATGGAATTTTAAATGGTAAAAAATTACGTTTTGATAATGAACCCGTCCGCCACAAAGCACTTGATTTAATCGGTGATTTAGCACTTTTAGGTATGCCGATTCTTGGTCATGTGATTGCATCAAAAAGCGGTCATGCAGCTAATGTTGAACTGGTGAAAAAGATCAAAAAAGTGTATGAAAAGAAAATTTTACAACAGCGGTTCCCAAAAAAATCTGCTTCCAAGTTCATGTTTGATATTAATTCAATTCTGAATCTATTGCCCCATAGGTATCCTTTTGTTTTAGTGGATAGAATTGTGGATATCACCCCGGGTGAAAAGTTGATAGCATATAAAAATGTAACTATCAATGAACCCTTTTTTCAGGGGCATTTCCCGAATCAACCGGTCATGCCGGGTGTTTTGGTTTTAGAAGCTATGGCTCAGGCGGGCGCATTTTTAGTCCTTAATAGCATAGATGATCCCATGAAAAAGAATATGTTTTTTTCTGCTCTATCCGATTCAAAATTTCGGCACCCAATTATCCCCGGAGACCAACTTCGTCTTGAAATAGAATTGGCAAAGTTTCGACTTGGTACTGCTTTGCTTATAGGTAAAGGCTATGTTGGAGATAAATTGGTTGCGGAAGGCAAATTGAAAGCTACGGTGGTGGACCGGGCGGGAGCCTGAATCCATCGCCATTCACCCCACTTCAATTATCTCGGCCAAGGCCGAAATCGGTCAGAATATATCTATTGGCGCATATACTGTAATTGAGGAGGATGTCACCATTGGCGAGGGGACATCCATTGGAAATCACAACACAATCTGTAAGGGTACAACTATTGGGTCGGATTGTACTATATATCATAATTGTTCGATTGGAGAAGCACCCCAGGACCTAAAATATGATGGTGAGGAAACACACGCATTTATCGGTAACAATGTAATTATTCGTGAATCGGTAACTGTTAATCGTGGTACAATTGCCTATGGTAGAACAAAAATCGGAAATAATGTATTATTAATGGCCTGTGCCCATGTTGCCCATGATTGTATCGTTGGGGATAATTCAATAATGGCTAATTTGGTTACTTTGGGCGGACATGTGGAACTGGGAGAATGGGTTAACCTGGGTGGCGGCGTATTGGTACACCAATTTACAAAAGTGGGATCCCATTCATTTGTAGGCGGCGGTTTTCGTGTCGTACAGGATATTCCTCCCTATATTATTGTTGCCGGGGAACCTCTGCGGTTTAGCGGGATCAATAAAATTGGACTTCAAAGACGCGGATTTTCAGGTGAAACATGCGTTCTGATTAAAAAAGCGTATCGGGCCTATTTTATGTCAAAGATGAATCGTTCTGATGCATTGAAAAAAATAAAATCTGAATTACCAGCAACGGACGAAATTAACGCTATCGTTGAATTCATCGAATCCAGCGAACGCGGTATTATTTAATTACAAATTTATCCGGGATTGGGGCGATGCGATCTGCAACTTTCATTTTTTTCCTATCAATATCGTTTGGCCAATGGACGACTTTCAAACTGGACGAACTATCTGATTTAACCAAGGATTCCCCGGCCCTATTTCGATCTGCTGGATTTGCAACAACACACAATTACCCTATGGATATTACTGATGATAATCGGATTGCAATAGGCGCTTCTGTGCTGAAAGGGTTATCGACAAATGGTTTTCTTCCCGCCATTCAGGGCCAAATGAAAGTATCATGGAATTTATCAATTAGGGGCAGGATGGCGGCTTATTCTGCAAAAGAAGGGGCCGTACAGATGTATGGCTGGGGGTTGTCATTGAGGCCGGGGAAGGAAGATACACCATCCAAGTGGGTTGTTCATTTTGATTCCGGAAGGTTGAATGCTCACGGCGAATTGAAAGTATCCGCTTTGCAGGTCAGTGCTACTCGGAGTATTGTCTGGAAAAAATTTCCACTCTATTTTGGAATGGGAATGAATATTTTAAATGCAGAACCCAAATCAAAAGGGAAAGAAGAGTTTCAAACAAACTTTTTTTATGTTGGAACAACTACCTCATTTATGGGATTAATAGTGAAGCCCCAAATTAGGTTTGGTTCACAGTTTTCCATGTTTTCAATAAACATTGGAAGTACGTTTTAATTATGAAAAAAATATCCCTCCTCGGTTCTACAGGATCTATCGGCATCAATGCATTGAATGTGATTGATAACTTGGGAGAAGAATTTGTTGTTTGTGCTTTGAGCGCCAACGAAAATGGAAAATTGCTTATTGAACAGGCAAAAAAGTATCGTCCCGATTCCGTGGTAATTGTTGATGAAAAAGTAGCGGACTTTGTAAAAAGTGAACTTCAGGGTCACGGCATATCAGTTTTTACCGGGCGTGAAGGACTGTTGGAACTCTCCAGCCGTAGTGATATGGATATCATGCTGAATGGACTGGTGGGATCTTCTGGAATGGCCCCTACCCTTAATGCGGTGCAAGCAGGAGTTAATGTGGCTTTAAGTAATAAGGAGAGCCTGGTGATGGCTGGGGATATCATTGAACGGGAAAAATTGAAATCCGGGGCTAAGGTATTTCCCGTGGACAGTGAACATTCTGCTATTTGGCAATGCCTTGCTGGTGAATCCATGGATGATGTGGAACGGATCATACTCACGGGCAGCGGCGGCCCATTCCGCACTAGGGATTTGAATATATTCAAGGATGTAACACCTGCCGATGCCCTGAAGCACCCTAACTGGGATATGGGGCGGAAAATCACCGTTGATTCCGCCACCATGATGAATAAAGGGCTGGAGGTGATCGAAACACGGTGGCTTTTTGGATTGGGTGCGGAAAAGATTGATATTGTTGTTCATCCCCAGTCCATTATCCATTCTATGGTGGAATTCAAGGATAAATCCGTTAAAGCGCAATTGGGGGTCCCCGATATGAAAGTGCCGATCCAATATGCCCTCACTTATCCCCGCCACGCGCCGGCCATGTGGGAAGCATTGGACCTGATAAAAATTGGATCTCTTACCTTCGAAGCACCTGACCTTGAGCGTTTCCCCTGCATCGCCTTGGCTTATGATGCGTTGGAGCAGGGCGGCACCATGCCAGCCGTTCTTAACGTGACCAACGAAGAATCCGTTTACCGTTTTCTGGACGGGGAAATCGGTTTTATGGAAATCCATGAAATTATTGAAAAGGCCTGCGAGGCTCATGAATGGCTTGAACATCCATCCCTGGAAGAAATATTAAATTTAGAAAAATGGGTAATGGATTTTGTAAAATCCTTTGAAAGCCGATATATTTAGGAATAAATACGAATACATTGAAATGACAACTTTAATTGCAACAATCATATTACTGGGGGTCCTGATCTTTATCCATGAACTGGGCCATTACCTGGCGGCCCGATCCATCAGTGTCCGGGTGGAACGGTTTGCCATCGGATACCCACCAAGGCTCATGACTTTTACTTCCGTCCCCGATGGATGGGATTTTCGTTTTTTCTTCTATAAGAAAAATGATGAAGGAAAACTGGCTTGGGGTCCTATCAAGACTAAATTCATTTCACGTCCCGGACGTAAAGGCAGCGGCACGGAATACTGTTTTGCCGTCATTCCTTTTGGCGGTTATGTAAAAGTGGCCGGCGTAATCGATGAAAGTATGGATGCCACTTTTGAGCATAAGCCCTATGAACTTATGATTAAACCCAAGTGGCAGCAGATCTGGTTCATGAGCGCCGGTGTAATCATGAATACCGTATTGGCCTTTTTTATTTTTACAGGATTGTCCAACTATAACGGTAAGCCGGTGATTTCACAGGAACCGGTGATCAATGAGCTGCTCCCTGGGATGCCGGCGGATGTTTCCGGGCTAAAGTCCGGTGATGTGATTGTGGGGATAGATGGAAAAGCAATCTCAACTTGGGAAGATCTTACGGCTGAAATTCACCAAAGACCAAATCAGGGAATAAATATAGCCTATTTAAGAAACAGAAAAACGAATTCAGTTACTTTAGTAACCCATTTTCAGCTTAATCCTTCCAATGGTGATACAATTGGTGTAATTGGTATTTATCCAAAATATGAATATTATCCAGCGACATTTACTGAAAGCATTGAAATGGGAGCTATGGCCACAGCCAGAGGATTTGGAATGATTGTCCTATCGATACGTATGCTAACATCAGGACAAGCATCTATTAAAGAACTAGGCGGCCCGATTATGATTGCTCAATTAGCCGGTGAAACAGCTAAAGCGGGTTGGATACCCTTTTTATCTCTTATGGCTCTAATCAGCTGTAATCTGGCTTTTTTAAATGTTCTTCCTATACCTGGTTTGGATGGTGGTCACATTTTGATTACCTTGATTGAAGGAATCATCCGCCGGCCCTTGACAATTAAAATGCGAATGGCAATTCAGCAAATTGGTATGGCCTTATTGTTGATGCTGATGATCACAGTTATAGTGAACGATGTGGGGCGACTATTCGGGAATTAATGGAATTGTATTTATAGGGTGTGCAGATCTGTGTACCCTACATTTTAACTAACTTTTTTCAACAGCAGGGTCATGGATCCAAATTTCATTTTTATATGAATTTTGACCGGCAGGCGTTTTTCATCGTCACTGAGCCATATCTGCATATCTCCGGAGTTTTTAAACAAGTTTTTTTTCTCTTTGAATGGGCGTACAACCTTACAGGCAAAAGTTCCAGCGGGTGAACTAATAACCTCTTTACCAGTCATCTGTAGATTATAATGAACAATTTTTCTACCCTCAAAGGAAGAAAATGACATAACCTCTTTTTCTTTTAGGGGAATTGTCCTTAGGTAATAAAACATAGAAAATGGGTCGCGGGCTTTAAAGTCAATTTTTACTTCTTTAGTTCCGGTTCGGGCAACAGATTTATCATAGTCAAAATGAACATCCACAGATTTTTTATATGATCCCTCGTTTATATTCTTTTTTAATCGATGGGTGAAAAATTCTTCCTTGTCCATCCAGATGTCAATTTGGTCACGAATTTTAAATATTCGACTGGCTAATCCCCTCGTTTGTGCCGAAAAGGATACATGGTAAGTCTCATTGCCGTTAATTTCTTCTATTCCAGAAACATATAGCTCTGCCTGACCTACCGGGAATAAATTGAATTCAGCTGAATATTTCAAGGACTCTCCTGTTTTGAAAGGGACATCCTTAGAAAATGAAAAAGCTGCCAAAAAAAGTAAAATAAGGGGTTTTTTCAAGTACGGATAACCTTCAACTTGGATTTTTCTAATTTATAAATTGTGGAACCGGTGGATTTGGGAAGGATTCCGTCATCAATTAACAAATCAAATTCTCCATTGAATTCAGCAATAATTTCATCGGGATCATTTAATGGTTCTTTTCCAGTTCTGTTTACAGATGTGGTAGTGATTGGGAATCCCAGTTTATCACATAGATTCGGGCCAAACGGATGGGCCGGGATTCGAATGCCTAAAGTACCGTCGTTTCCCATTAAAGAAGAATGGACTATTTTTTCCTTTACGGGTAATATTATGGTAGTTGATCCCCGCAGATATTTTTTTATCATTTCCCAATCTTCGTAGGTGATATCCGACCATGAAAACACTGTTGTAGAATTTGGTGCTATGACACTAATGGGTGCTTTACGTCCCTTAATTTTATTCAGCCGTTTGATAGCAGATTCATTGCGGGCATCCACACCAAAACCATAAAGTGTATCTGTCGGGTAAACTATAATGCCCCCAAAAAGGATAGCATTCCCCGCCGCCTGAATTATATGTTCAGAAGAAATCTTAATGCGGTCAGTGCTTTTTTGATTCACGCCTTTGCTTGCGTCTTCCACTTACGATGAAACCAAAAATAATGATCCGGGAATTCCCGTACTTTATCTTCCAGCATGTTTGTATAAGTTTGGGTGATTGTTTCAACGGTTGCGCTTCCATTTAGTTTGATCCGTGAAAATGAAATAACCACTGTACCACTCTTTTCCTTATGAGCTAGGGAAAAAACCATGGGTGCACCTGAGCGCATGTGAAAAATCGCCGATCCTTTTGGTGTGGAAGATAACTGGCCAAAAAATTTCACGAATACACCTCTTTTTTTGGCATCTTGATCACTGGCAATAATGAGCATGTTGTTTTTTTTAAGAAGCTTATACATTTTTTCTAAGGAAGATTTTCTGTACAAATGTTTCATACCATATGATTCCCGCAGTTCCTTAAAAAAAGTATCTGCACCACGATTGCCCTGGCGTTGAATGATTCCCCAAACGGGATAGCCATTTTTTCCCAGCCAGGAGCCCAGTATTTCCCATAATCCGAAATGACCAGTAATGATAATGACACCCTTTCCCTGTTTCGCTGCTTCGTCTATAATATGCTGGTTTTCTACACGAAAATTAAGGGATTCGTATGATCTCGGCAGTGCCAGAAATTCCATAAAATTTGTGCTAACCAGTTGATATGTTCCTTTTAGTACATTATTGATCCAAGTTTCATTTTTTTCAGGGAAAGCCGTTTTAATATTTTGAAATGCTTGTTCTTTGCGTATCGGAACGCTGTTAAATGCGAAAGCGCCTAATTGATTGGCAAGGCGGGATCTTGTTAGATTTGGCAATCGGCGTATCCGTCGGGAGATCACATGTAATAGCCGATAAGTGAATTTATCTTTGAGAGTCATAAATGGTTCTTGCCGGGCTATCCCGAAGCAAAGGAAGTTACTCTAAATTCGTGTTACCATCATTGTTTTTATCGGAGATAACGGCTAAACTCAAGGGAATGAAGCAGCACAAATTATTCATACTTATTTTATTTATTTCCCTTGGACAAACACAAATTGTCTATAAAGTCCCCATTCATGATACAATCGATTTGGGGTTACCGCCATTCATTGAACGAAGCATAGAAATGGCGGAAGCAGATAAAGCTGATGCCATTATTTTTGATATTGATACTTTTGGCGGTCGGCTGGATGCCGCTACCCAGATTAAAGACGCTATCCTCAGCGCGAAAATTTTGACAATAGCCTTTATTAATCGTCGGGCTATTTCTGCCGGAGCGCTCATTTCCCTTTCTTGTGAAAAAATAGTTATGACCAGTGGGGGAACCATTGGCGCGGCTACGGCAGTGGATATGTCAGGGAAAAAAGGCAGCGAAAAAGTAATCAGTTACATGCGGGAGGAAATGGCCGCCACCGCCGAAAGCCGTAACCGTAATGTGGATATAGCCAAGGGAATGGTGGATGAAGAATTATCATTTACCCATTTGGTTGTTAATGGCGATTCTGTTGAAGTACACGATTTAGAAGGACGCAAAGAGGGAAAACTTATAACCCTTACAACAGAACTGGCTATTAAATATGAAATTGCCGATGATGAAAACGAAACTTTTGAAGAATTACTTCAATCCCTTGGGTTAGAAAATGCTGAAATCAAAACTACCGGAGAAAACTGGTCTGAAGCCTTCGTCCGCTTTTTGACCAATCCCGTGGTTGCATCACTGCTTACCACTTTTGGATTTCTAGGTATTTTATTTGAACTCCAAAGTCCTGGATGGGGGATTCCCGGATCTGTGGGGTTGGTTTGTCTGGCTTTGTCTCTCGGCGCTTCATTTATCGCTAGATTGGCCACCATGACTGATGTATTAATCATCCTGGCCGGTGTCGCTCTGCTCATATTAGAAATCGTTGTCATCCCCGGTTTTGGGATTGCAGGGATAGGGGGCATTGCCATGATCTTATGGGGTCTTTACGAACTATTGTTGCCAGACACGCCCATTGGCCCTGAGGTGGAAACAATGGCTATGTGGGGATTTATCATCGGTATTATTGGGGGATTGATTGGGTTGGTTCTATTGTTTAAATTAATGATCAGAACAACATTCTGGCAGAAACTCACATCCCCCGGGGTTGAAGGTGCAGAAGCGGGTTACAGCACATCTGTCGGTTGGGAAAATTTAGTTGGAATCGAAGGTGAAACCCAGTCTGACCTTCGTCCTTCCGGATGGGTCACTGTAGATGGTCAACGCATTTTTGTTGTGAGCGAAGGGGACTTTATTGAAAAAAATTGTAGAGTAAAAATCCTCTCGGTGGATGGAAACCGAGTGGTCGTAAGAAAACTTAACTCAGAGGAGTAAATCATGGATATTGTTGGAATTATCATGTTAGCACTTTTGCTAATCTTCATTTTTCTATTATTCTATTTCGTACCTATTGGTATGTGGATTCAAGCGGTTGTAAGTCTCGGTATTGGCCGGATTACAATTCTTGATCTGATCCGTATGCGATTACGGAAAATATCACCCCGCCTTATTGTGGATGGTGTTATAAATACCCATAAGGCAGGCTTAACAAACGTTAAAACCGATATGTTGGAGACCCATTATATGGCCGGGGGGAATGTACCCAATGTGGTTATGGCCTTAATCGCTTCGGATAAGGCTAAAATTGTGCTGCCCTTTGAAACAGCAACCGCCATTGACTTAGCCGGACGTGATGTGAAATCTGCAGTGGAAACCAGTGTTTATCCAAAAGTGATTGATGCACCGCGGGAAGGCTATTTATCCGCTGTTGCCAAAGATGGGATTGAATTGAAAGCCCGTGCCCGTGTAACAGTGCGGACAAATATTCCTGGGTTGGTCGGTGGCGCCACGGATGATACCATTATCGCCCGCGTTGGAGAAGGCATTGTAAGTGCCATTGGCTCCTCTATTAATTATGGTGGTGTGTTGGAAAATCCTGATAATATTTCACGGGCTGTATTGGAAAAGGGCCTCGACGCCGGAACCGCTTTCGAAATTCTTTCCATTGATATTGCCGATCTGGACGTGGGGAAAAATGTGGGTGCACAACTCCAGGCAGACCAGGCGGAGGCAGACCTTCGTGTGGCCCAAGCAAGAGCGGAAACACGCCGCGCTATGGCCGTTGCGGAAGAACAAGAAATGAAAGCACGAACCCAGGAAATGCAGGCCAAAGTTGTTGAATCTGAATCTCAAGTACCGTTGGCTATGGCCCAAGCTTTTCGTGAAGGTAAATTGGGGGTGTTTGACTATGTGAATATGCGCAATATCCAAGCTGATACCGATATGCGTGAATCAATTTCTGGTGGTTCAGAAAGTGGTTCAACCCAAGCGCCGGAGCGGGATAACGACTAAATGGAAGGTCTCGGCTATTGGATTTTTTTAGCGGTGTTGTACCTGCTGTCGGCGTTGATGAAAAAACGTCAGCGGCAGACGGCCAGCCGACAATTGCATGAGGAGGAACCGGCTTCCAAACCCAAGGGAAAGCCCAATCCTTTCCAGGCGGAATTTCTCCAAGACCTGTTTGGGGATATGAAGGAAATGGTCCGTGAACCCAAAGAGGATATCGTCGAAGAATCAGTGGAATTGGATGATTTTGAGATCATTGAACAAGTGGATCCGGAAGAAATTTTTATTCCCCAGGAGCATGATCATGTAGTCTTTGAGGATCTTTCAGAACCTGGGCCGAAACCAATCCACGATGAGTACCGCTTCTGGAAAAAGGAGAAAAAGGAGATTCGGAGTTTCGGCCCTCTTTTTACCAATTTAAATGATCTGAAACGGGGAATCGTAATGAAAGAAATTTTAGATAAACCCCGCGCCCTCCGGAGAACAATACGCTAAAAAAGGTATGGGCGAGGTATGTTTACCCGCTGGTAGGCGTGGTTTCGCCCATATTCAATCAAGTCAATTTTTCTATAAGGGATTCTATATTTTTTTGGAGTTCTTTCTCTGTACCGTCATTATGGACAACGAAATCAGCAATATTAACTTTTTCTTCTTCCGGCCACTGAAATTCGATTCGCTTTAGGATTTCTTCCCGGGACAATGTTTTTCGCCCCATAGCCCGTTCCATACGGTGCTTTAATTGGGCTGTTACGACAATTACATAATCCAAATGGGCATCGTATCCTGATTCAAAAATCAGTGCAGCATCTACAATAAAAATGCCGTGTTTACCTTTCTCGAGTACACGGTTAAATTCCTTATCGATTAAATCATAAATATAAGGATGGACAACTGAGTTTAATCGTTGTTGATGATCTTCATCCTGGAAGACGATACGAGCTAATTTCTTTTTGTCTACCCTTCCGGTGCCGTCAATAATATCAGTACCAAATTCAGATATAAGTTCATGTTGTACAGTTTCATTGGTTGTAATCAGGTTTTTTGCCTCTTCATCAGCATCCAGGACGTAGGCTCCCAATAATCCAAAATGTTGACTGGCCGTACTTTTACCGCTCCCAATTCCGCCCGTAAGTCCTACTTTTAACATTCTACTTTAAAACTCTTAAAATCCGTTTTGTAATTTCAGAAATATTTCCAAGACCATCCACTTCTTTCAGCAAATTTTTATTTTTATAATATTTCAAAAGCGGAGCCGTTTGATCCCAGTATACTTTTTGGCGCTGCCGGATTACACTGGGCGTGTCATCACTGCGCCCGGACTCAAGCCCGCGATTAATAAGTCTTTGAACAAGTTCATCTTCATCGGCTGTGAGACTTACTGCCGCATTCAATATATGGGATTTATTTTCCATGATTTTGTCCAACCCCTCCGCTTGGGGAATAGTTCTTGGAAAACCATCCAATAGATATCCCTTTTGTGCATCATCATTTTTCAGGCGATTATCCATGATTCTCAACAAAACTTCATCTGGAACCAGTTTACCATTATCGATAAATGATTTGGCTTTTTTACCAATCTCCGATTCGGCAGCCATTTCTGCCCTGAGAATATCCCCCGTGGATAAATGAATAATATTAAAATTTTCACATACTCTTTTCGCCTGTGTTCCTTTTCCAACACCGGGAGGGCCTAAAAATATGAGACGCATTAACTTTCCTGTTTCTCTTTCTAGATTAGTATGCCGGCCACTGTTGCCGTAAGCCAGGACGCCAGTGCACCACCGAACATTGCTTTAAGTCCCATTTTGGCTAAATCTTTGCGCCTTTCCGGAGCAATACCGCCAATGCCTCCAAGTTGAATCCCAATTGAAGCAAAATTAGCGAACCCGCAAAGGGCATAACTGGCAATAATAGCTGATCGATCTGATATAGAATTGGTATGCCGTAATTCTGCCAAATCACCATAGGCAATAAGTTCAGTTAACACCAGTTTTTCGCCCATGAGGGCCCCTATAGTTCCCGCATCACTCCATGGTACACCCATTGTCCAAGCAAGGGGACTGAATATCCACCCTAAGATTTGCTGTAAACTAAGATCCATTAAACCCAGAATAGCATTTACCAAGGCAATCATGGCCACAAAAGCAACCAGCATTGCACCTACATTGGCTGCCAATTTCATTCCGGTGGTTGCGCCCCGAGAAAGCGCCTCCATTACGTTGTCATCCTTCTTTTCAATGGCAATATTCAAATCACCCATAGTGTCTGAAGATTCAGTTTCCGGATAAATAATTTTTGCAATTACCAGAGCAGCCGGCGCGCTCATAATGGAAGCTGCCATCATATGACCGGCAATCCCGGGGATATCCTCCAGCATTTTAACATAAATGGCCATTATCCCACCAGCCACGGTTGCGAAACCACCAACCATAACTGCCATCAGTTCTGACCGGGTCATTTTTGATACAAAAGGGCGTATCATTAGCGGTGCTTCTGTTTGACCCACAAAAATATTTGCCGAAACACTGAGCGTTTCTGAACCGCTTGTTCTCATTGTTTTCTGCATGGCACGGGCAATCCATTTCACAATGAATTGCATAATACCTAGATAGTAAAGTACTGTTATCAAGGAAGAAAAAAAGATGAGGGTAGGCAGAATTCGAAAAGCAAAGTTCATCAACGGTTCTTCTACTATACCTGCCCCAAATGATTTAAAAAGGAAGTCACTGCCTGCATCGGAAAAACTAAGCAATTTTTTAATTGCTGTATCAACAACTCCAAAAAAAGGCTGCCCAATAGGTGTCTTAAGGATAAAAACGGCAAATAGAAGTTGTAAACCAAGACCCCAAATAACTAAGCGCCAGGGAATTGATTTGCGGTTGTTTGACATAGCCACAGCAATGCCCAATAAAGAAAAAATCCCTAGAATACCGACAAACTGTTCCATTTAATTTTCCGGCGGCTCGAAACAGTTTCTGCAGCGTGCTTCGTATATGTCCGCTTCTCCAATTACGACCTGCTGTGCATTTTTTGTTGTTCTTTGACTACAGGATGCAGGGTTCCCGCATATTACACAAATTGCGCGGAATTTATCTAAATAATCTGCTTCACACATTAAAGCCGGCATAGGACCAAAGGGTTCGCCACGGAAATCTGTGTCCAGCCCAGCTACAACAACGCGCTTGTTAGTTTTTGCAAGAGATTTGCATACATCTACAATTTCACCATCAAAAAATTGAGCTTCATCAATGCCGATTACATCCATATTCGCAGATAGATCCAAAATATCCTGAGCATTTTTTACCAGTTTTGATTCCCTTTTAGACTGGTTGTGGGAAACCACGTGGTTTGAACTGAACCGGTCATCGATCTGGGGTTTGAAAATGATGGTATTCATTTTGGCAATTTCTGCTCGACGAATCCGGCGGATGAGTTCTTCTGTTTTTCCGCTGAACATACTGCCGCAAATCACTTCTATCCAGCCGGTGTCTTTGGGTGTAAGGGTCATTTAATTTCTGTCCATTAAATATCCGCCTGCTTTATGAGAGTGGGCAGGCACAAAAAGTGCAAAAAATAGTGTATCAAAAATTTGTCTGTTTTCTTTAGTTAAGAAAGAATTGCGTTAATCTTGGTTCTGAGGAGGTCGATAGCTACCTTATTTTGCCCCCCTTCGGGGATAATAATATCGGCAAAATATTTAGAAGGCTCAACAAATTGTTGATGCATGGGGCGAACTGTTTTTAAATATTGATCAATTACCGATTGAACGGTTCTTCTCCGCTCTTCCACATCTCGGGAAACGCGCCGTATGAATCGAATGTCATCGGGTGTATCGACAAAAATCTTAATGTCCATTAATTCCCGCAGGGAGGGGTAATGAAGCGCCAGGATACCCTCAACCACAATCACGTGATGGGGGTCCACCGTTCGTTTCTCATCACTTCTTGCGTGGATCGAAAAATCATAAACAGGTACGGCGACCGATTGCCCCTTGATGAGGCTAATAAGTTGTTGGTTAAATAATTCAATATCAATCGCATCTGGGTGATCAAAATTTTGTTCATGCCGCTTTTTTAAGGGCAAGTTTGAAATATCGTGGTAATAGGCATCCTGCTCAATAACTACCACTTCTCCCTCGCCGTATTCTTCCAATAAACTTTTGGCGATGGATGTTTTGCCGGAGCCTGTGCCGCCGGCGATGCCGATTAGGATGGGAGAAGCACTCATTTCAATTTTGATTCATCAAATGGACTGGGAAGTAGAGCACTGCTGGTTGTTTCATTTTTAATTCCATTTTTATCACAGATATAAACAGGAATATCACCGCATAATTCCCAGATGACTTGACGGCAAGCCCCGCAGGGAGATCCACCGTTTTCTGTAGCTACCGCCAATGCTTTGAACTGGGAATGTCCTTCCGTGATAGCAGTAAAAAGGGCAGTCCGCTCCGCACAGTTGGACAGTGGATAGCTTGCATTCTCTACATTGCAGCCGCCAGTGATTTTCCCATCGTACGTCTCCACAGCTGCACCCACCTTATAATTGGAATAAGGCGCACGGGACCTATCCATCATTTGGATCGCTTTGTTGATCAAATCATTCATTTTTTCAGTGTGTTGAACCAGCCCAAGGCGCCGGCATAGGCAATAAATACAGAACTGTCATGGGTGCCACCGGGGATGGTGATCAATTCAATGTTGGCCCCGTTTGCTTTTAGGCTGTCCCGCGCAATTACCGAATTATTATATCCAACGGTGCTATCATTTTCACCGTGGAATAATTTTATGGGAGCTTTCGGAGACCAGCTAACAAGACTGTTTTTTGCAAAGACATTTTTTAATTCCTGTTCCCCATCACCCAAGTAGTCCGAAAGAAATTTCGCGGTGAATAAATCTTTAATTGTAGTGGTCAGTTCTTTATTGGCTTCACTGATAGTTTTTGACCCATCCATCAAATTAAGGATTTTCTCCGCATAGGGGCTTTGGAAAAGATCACTAGCTGGGCGATTTAGATTTTCAATTGCATTATAAGACATATAGGTGAATGACGTATAACCGGGCTGCGGGTAGGTTTCCCTGCTTAATATTCTGGTTGAAGAATAACGCATATCATAAGGGCCTGCCATGGGCGTTGAGGCAGTGACTGTAAATTCAGTGGCATATTTTTCTTCGATCAGTTTATGGGTAGCCATTGCAACGTATCCACCCTCAGAATATCCAGCCAAGAATAATTGTCCGGTTTCATTTACATCATTGTCGCAGAGCCAGTTTTTTGTGGCTCGAATTTTATCCAACACTGCTTCAGCGACAAAGGCATGTACGTAGGGATGGACGACATCATTTGAAATGCCCAATCCTAAAAGATCCGGAGATGAACCGATATATCCTACGGAAGCCACAAACATGGCATCAAAACCACGAAGTGGTGTGATGGAAGCTACGTTGGATCGTTTTGATTCGGTACCATGCTGCCCGGAATAAATAGGATATGATTTTCCCGAATGATCTTCGTCAGGGACATAAATAGCACCGGAAGCCTGCCGGGGCTCTCCGTTCCAATCTACTGTTTCATATACGATACTGTATACTTTTATACCCGTAACAGGGGTAACACCAATATCTAAGTTGTTTTCTTTAATGAAGTCTTCAAGAAAATCAATACCGATACTACCGAATGGTAGTACAGATATGATATGCCCTCGCCCTGATTCAGCCGTGGCGCAGTCCTCTGTTTTTGTCCCTTCGCACCCGATAAGGAGCAAGAGGAGCAATAGGATGAATAATCTGGAAAATGACTTCATTTGGAATCCCCGTATTTAATATTCGAACTTAACAAGTTTAAAGGCTTGATGTAGCATAATGCCAGTAATAAATCCGCCCACATGTGCGAACCATGCCACACCGCCAGTAGTGTCTAAACCCAGTGTTCCCATCCCATTGGTGAGTTGATTAAAAAACCAGAATCCCAACACAATGCTGGCGGGAATACGAACGGTTGTGAAAAATATAATAATAAAAATAAACACATGTACCCTGGCGTGGGGAAAGCGAATCATATAGAGTCCTAGCACACCCGCGATTGCACCGGAAGCCCCTACCATAGGGATCTCAGAACCGGGATTCATAAGGACTTGGCAGAGGGTCGCGGCCACGCCACACAAAATATAGAAAAAAGCGAATTTCACGTGGCCCAATGTACTTTCTACATTATCCCCAAATAACCAAAGGAACCACATATTCCCCAGGATATGTGCAATGCCACCATGAAGGAACATGGAAGTAAACATAGTAAGGATGGAAAATTCTGCCGGGATCAATCCGAAAGTGTAAATGAAGATCGCTTCAGCTTCCGGGTCTTTCATTCCCATACTGAATTGAAATAGGAATATGAATACATTGATGGCGATCAACCCATAGGTCACGTAGGGAATAAGCACTCTTGGATTGTCATCTTTGTAAGGGAAAAACATCAATACACCTTGAACTCAATGTTTCGGGATGTTTCATTTCCGGCGCGATCCCGTACCTTGAATTGAATAGTGTGGGTACCGATAGGCAGTGGCCGCTCCATTTCGTAGTAAATAGTTTTGGATTTGGGTTGGTAGGCATAGAACAAGGAAGTGTTATCCAATTTCAATTCAAATGAATCTTCCTCCGGTTCGAACCCGGAAAGCGCATCATCAATTATTATTTTGAACTGATTTAATTCCAGAGATGGATAATTACCATTGTGTCCTGGATGCATAGACTTGATCATTGGTGGCGTCACATCCTCGATAATGGCAATCGCATCCAGATGTTTTACTTCTCCTGTGAGAACCTGCCGATCGTTATTGTTCTCTGTAGGAATAAATGACCAGCCTTCTTTTTGGTCGTAGTAATACAGGTGAATTTTGTCCCGATCCTTGAGTTTGGTCGGATACCGAATGCCGATATTTACCGGTTTTAATAAGGGCCGTTCAAAAGGCTGAAGTTGGTAAACACGGGAGAGTAAATTACCGTTTTTTATAGGAGCATGTTTATGAACCGCTTCGATCCACATGAGGGTTGGACTGGTGATAGATGGCTTTTTGGTGCGGATGGAACAAAAGCTATCCTTGGAAACAGCGGTGACGGATATGCCGGGCATGGCTACTGTATAGGGGAAGTCAAAGCGGACCTGTCGCTCGATGGACCTCTTCAGGATCACCTCGATCTGATCTACATTGTCAAACATAAGGGGATCGATGGGTTGGGTCAAATAAACCGATGGTTGGATCTGATTCAAAGGAATGGTCTCATACTGGTATTCTCCCTTTAATCTCAGGGAAAGGTTTACATCTACCACCTGTTCCGGCTGAACCTGCACGTAAACCCCGGCATCGGTGTGGGAAATATCCATATTAACATTCACGCTTAGATGGTCTCCGGTGTGTTTTTCGCCGACCCAATGTGCTGGTATGGATCGCGTTCCCAATTTATTTTGTGCAATGAACTGCAGCGCTTTTCGCTCCACTTGTTTTTTGGGGACGGTGATGATTCGCCCTGCTTCGATGGATTCTGAAGACTGGATAACGACCTGTTCATCGGCGAAACCGTAGGGGGTAAAGGAATAAACGATCACTGATTCTATGGGGAGGGTAATACTTTTGGGCTGAATTAGGAATGAGAGAAGTTCGTCTGTTTCACCGAGCTTTTCTAAAACCACTTCAAACGGCGCCATATTAAATACTGTACCATGGACTGTTCTTGTATTCTTAAGTACATCCATGACAAGAATTTCTATATCGTGATATCCAGGTGTAAGGTTCAAAATGCCACTGGTTGAATCGTCATGGATTGGTACCATGGGATCAGTATCATTGCGGTAAAGTTTTATAAAATCGCCCAAATTTAATCGGGAGTTACGGTAATCCCTGATATAGTTTGCTGTGGTAAGCCAGTTGTAATCCAGCCGGTCAAACTGAAGGGTATGATGTAATTTTTCATCAATATACACCTCAACCCGGTGAAGTTGATAAATATTATTGGCTCCTTGCCGTTTATCAAATGCTTTGATCGACAGCCCCAAGCTACCAGAAATATTGATTGTATCAGGGAAATTGTATTCACCTTTCTTATCCCGAAAAAGGGGGAAGTTCTGGGGCAATTGATTCCCGTTGACCCAACTTTCACTATTGAGTGGTGTGAGTGATATTTCTTCAGCAATGGGAGCTAATCGGTCGGCTTGGGATAATCCACTGGTGAGGGGGTTCAGTGGTTGGCCAAAGGGATTGCGAATTTCGATATGAAGGTGAGGCCCGAATGAAAACCCAGTATTTCCGGAATAAGCAATTACATCTCCTTTTTCAAATCGAAATTCTTCCGGTGATGGAAAAATATTGGTTATATAAGATTCCCCTGTTTTCTGTGCTTCTTCCAGGCGATCTTCAAGTCGAGGGCTGAATTTACTTAAATGAGCATAAACGGAAGTTTGACCATCATCCATGGTGAGGTAAAGGGCACGGCCAAACCCGGAATAATTGGTAACTATCCGTGAAATATGTCCGTCTGAAACAGCAAAGACTGGATGACCAATCACGCCGCCGGTTTTGATATCCAAACCTAAATGATAACCCGTTGTACGGAATTCGCCAAAATTGGATGAGAGATGTTTACCTACATCTGTTGGCCAAGTATAGTCCTGAGCCAGAATAGATGAAATGGTAAGTATTAAAACGGTGAGAAGTTTCATAAGATAAATTGCTGACAAGGCTGTCAATTTATCCCATATAGAGGATTTAAAAACAGAAGATTGGCAATAAAAAAGGCCCGCCCCGATTTCGAGACAGGCCTTGATGAAGACTCAATAAATAAGTGGAGGCTTATGATTTTTTGAGTTTTTTGATTTCCTTTCGGAGTTCTTTCAATTCTTTTTTTAGCTCATCCATTTCATCCCGGAGATTGTCATTGTATCGGGGCCCCGCCATACGGAACTTATATTCCTTATGGAGCTTTTCACCGGATTTCCTCAATTTTTCGGTTTTTTCCTTTAGATGATTGGCATGTTTTTTCAGATGTTCTTCATCTATCTCAAAGTTGCCGCCCTCTGGAGAAAAGAAAAATACATCATGGTCATCGCCATTAAGTTCTATCATGGGCATTTTGCCTGTCCATGAGAAATTGTTTTTTTGGGAACCGAGTGTCGCCGTGAAATCTCTTTTCCGCCCCTTGCGGACGATCCCTAGCTTTACTTCTGATTCTGGATCCTGCCGGCTGATGGCCCGCTGCAAATCAGAAGTGGTAGAAACATTATCATCATTAACTGAAAGGATGATATCCCCTGCCTTCAATTTGGCCTTATCAGCAGGACTGTCCTCTACCACTTCCGAAATCAAAACACCGTTCCCACTGTTAACTTTAAAATATTCTCTGAGCCCATCTGTCAGTTCCTGGATCTGTACACCTAAATATCCACCGGAATGGATTTTAAATACATTATCATCATCAAAGACCATAGTTTGAATATTTACATCCATATCGGCCAATTTTTCTTTAACTTCTTTCAGGGCTTTTTTATCACCGATATCAATGGTGTATTCTTTTTCTTCACCATCTTGAGTAACCACGATGGTCATTTCATCACCATTGGTTTCTACATCCACATCAACGGTTTGTTCTTTGTTGCCTTTGTGAAGGGCTTTCTTTTTGACGACAACTTTTTTCTGCTGACCGACCGCGATACCGGCAATCAGCAAAAGGCTTAAAATCCATCTGGACATGTTGAGTCCCTTTCCCATAATTGTGTGTCTATACGCCCTTAATTCCGGTTGGTTCCATCATAATGGTTTGACCAAAACCACCGTTTGAATATCTTCCCAGAATTTTCCTGTGGTCACATCTCGTGCTTCAAATTTGACAATATAAATACCGATCCGGGCAGGATCTCCATTGGATCGTTTTCCATTCCAATACAGCAGTCCTTCCTGGGTAGAAGCTTGACTCCAATAAGGGGTAGCAATTTTTCGTCCCGTTACATCAAATATGTTTATGGTGATGGCCGCTTGTTCATATGGAAGTTGATAGCGGATGGTTAGCTGGTCATTCACGCCGTCTCCATCGGGCGAGAATGGATTGGGATCAAATTCAACTAAACCGGAAGTCGCCAATGTTTCATAAAAAATACTGTTTGATTTTCCCGGCGTCATGGCTTTTGCATCAACGGTAATTGCCCAGCGGGAGGAATCATTGGAAATATAGTTGAGGCGAAATTTTTCAGTTGAGCGTCCATCCATTATGGGCCAGTTTTCCGAATAGATGAGCGAATCAACAATGGTGCCTGTCATGTCATAAAGAAAGATTCCATCGGAGGTATTGTTGAGGGATGGCCATTGATCAGCCAAAACCACTGCATCTGCCGTATATTGGTAAATGGTACTATCTTGGGCTAAAACCAAATATTGGTCTTGATTGATGATAATTTCAGGGATGGGCTTCTTCACTTTAGATTTGTCAGATATGAACCACCCGGATACGTTAAGGGATGATGGGAAGTAAATTTCAATGAATTCAGTCTGGCCTGTATTAGGTATGGATAAAAATTCATTAAATAAAATTGTGCCAAAGGGATAGCTCACTTTGATCGTGTCAAAGGCTACATTGTTAGTACTGTTCTCATCTCCATTGATGGCCAATTGAATTTCTAAAGGATGGATACCGGAAGATACGCCCGGGACTTCGATCTGAACCAAGACAATATCCCGGGATTGAATGGCTGAAAAATTACCGGAAGTAAGTTCACTGCCATTTTCTGAAATAGACAGGTTGCCCGAAAAAGGAAGCACGCCGGAATTGGTAATTCCGACTTGGATTTTAAACGGTGTATTCTGTTTTGGATAAAAGGGCGTGTGTAATACAGAGTCCTGGATTAAGGCCCCATCAATATTATGCCACATGGTAGCATTGGGATAGCCGGGGGTCATGATAATTGAATCAGGGGATTGTGTCCAGTGAGCCTCGTTGTTAGATATGAATTCTGGCCGCTGTTTTTCTGCGGAGATTTCTGCCACTACGGGCCATGTATCGCTATTATAGACTAAGCTATCAACGATAAACCCCATCATGTCATAAATGAAAATGGCATCGCCGCCATTGTTCAGCGCTGGGAAGGATGGGGGTACAATAAAATGCATTTCAGGATTGACCAAGGGCGCAATATTTGAATCGGCGGCGATGACAACATAATCATTAGATAGAATAGGGGTCTCGCCCAGGGGGCGCCCCCCTTTACTGTTGTCACTGATAGACCATCCACGCAAAGATAAATTGGTATCGGCAACCAATTCGACAAACTCGGACTGATCATTATTGGGCCGTGCCATGAATTCATTAATGTGGACCGTATTCCAATCATACTGCACTGCCAGTTCAATTTGTCCGGCATTGTTTGTGATATCTCCATCACCCGTTATTAATAGTTCAACCAATAACGCATGATAGCCCGATTGAGAAAATGGTCCCAGGTCGATACTGAACTTGGCTGTATCCAATTCTGATATGCTGCCAATATCTGTATTGGCAAGGGCGTTCCCCGATTTCGAAACAATAATTTCTCCTGTGATGGTGTTGATGCCGTCATTCACAACTTGGATGGAAAGGGTGGTGAGGTCCGATTTTGACAATTTAGTTTTGGACAGGCTTAATGAATCAGTCAGTAAATGGCCATCTATATTGTAAGGGACGACGCTATTGATTTCCCCCGGTGTGCCTAAAGAATCACGGCTGGCTTTCCAATTAGAAAGTGTATTGGGAAAATGGTTACGGACGCGCTCAAGGGAATATCCCGGAGAAGAAATATCGGTCCACCCCAAGCTGTCGGAGATATTTCCGGATGCATTAATGAGATAAAGTGAATCACTGCCGGAGAGGCCATTGCCGATTGATTTATCATCCACTTTCATCATGATGGTATTGGTCGGAATAGTGTAAATGCCGTTGTCCATTGGATAGTCCCCTTCCATGATGAGACCATATCCTTCGGGCGGAATCTTGCGGCCGTTGCTGGAATCCTCGATGGTGTCGGTGGAATATTTATCCCGGATAGTCCATCCTGAAAGATCAACCGTATCGGCGGTTGGGTTGTAAAGTTCGATAAATTCGTTGGGGGAATCGCTGCCTTCGAGATTGTACATCACTTCGGTGATGATCACCTGCCCGTTGAGAGAAACAACGGAGAAAAGAAGAATTGTATATCGAAGAAAAACAGGGAACATGACAGAAAATAATGAAAAACACTTGAATCGCGTTAACAAAATCGTGTAAAATACTTACGAGTAACTTACGAGAATAAAACATTAACGCAAAAACACAATGAGACAAAGAAGAATACAAAAAATGAAACGGTATTATTTACTCACCAAAACCCTCTTCGTGAATTTTCGCGCTATTAGCGGTTAAATAATTAAATGGCTTTATCGCCCAAACAACAACGATTTTTAGATTTTATTCAACGCCATACAGTTGAATATGGACAGGCCCCTTCCTATGAAGAAATTATGAATGGAATGGGGTTTGCCTCCCTGGGAACGGTCCACTGGTATGTCAATGCCCTGACTCACAACGGCCATCTCGACCGTTCCAAAGGACCTAACGGCAAGCGGGCCTTAGCCCTTACCTGTGAGGAGCACGCCACACCGGCCCGCCTGCCTTTGTTGGGTTTAATCGCCGCCGGGGTGCCCATCGAAGCGCTGGAAAATGCTGAATCCGTAGCAGTGCCCCAGCCCTTTGTCCATTCGGAGAATTTTGTGCTGCAGGTTAAAGGGGATTCCATGATCGGGGATCATATCGAAGATGGGGATTATATCATTGTACGTAGATCCGCCGAAGTCAACCCAGGGCAGATCGTGGTGGCCCTTATCAACGGTGAAGCCACCCTCAAGCGTTATCAGCCCGTGAATGGGCATATAGAACTTCATCCCCGGAATCCGAATTACCCGGTTATTACGGTGGATCAAACAGATCATTTTCAAATCAACGGCGTGCTCCTTTATTCCTTCCGGGAATATTGAAGTGTGCATTCCACTGTATTTCATCTCCGGCTGAGGGACTTTGAACTCCAGGCTGAACGCCGCCTGGATGCCTCTCTGCAAACCCGGCCGATTGCCATTATTTCTTCTCACCACCAGAATGGAACGGTGGTATCTGTATCCAAAGAAGCGGAAACAGAGGGCCTGTACCGCGGGATGAAAATTTCATTGGTGCGCCGGATGAGCCACGGCGTACGGCTGCTACCCTACAATGGGTCGCTTTACGGGCGGCTGAACCAGTATGTCTATGCCATTGTCCGGCGTTTTACCCCCACAGTTGAGCCTTCTGGTTATGGCAAATTCTACATGGATATGACCGGTATGGAACGAGTATATAAAAGCCATGAGCAGTCCGGCTTGAATATATTTGATATGGTGCAAGACCAAGTGGGGCTCCATTCATTTTTGGGTATCAGCCGGAATAAATTGGTGAGCCGTATTTCTACCTCTGTTGTGCCGGATCGGATACATCGTGTGGTGGCAGGGGATGAATCCCGATTCTTATCCCCTTTGCATTCGCCGGTGATCCCAACCGTGCATCAGCCGCCGGTGTGGAAACTGGTCAAATTCCTGATCTTAAACCAGGTTCGCCAAATCCAATCTATTGTGGATGTACCTGATAATGCACGGCGGCTGTTTGGTATGTACGCTCTTCCCTTGTCACGGGAAGTGCGCGGTCAGGATTTATCTATGGTTCGGCCGCCGATTTTGAAAAATCATATTGTGGAACAGACTGTTTTACGCGAGGATACGAATGACCGTATAAAATTATGGGTAGAGATAAAACAGCTCTCAGAACAGGTGGCCTTTAAACTGCGGCAGCGGTCACAGGCGGCCCAGAAAGTGCGGTTAGAAATTCACTATACCGATGGATTTAAATATGAAGCAAAGGGCCAGTTCTTAAAACATGATAATGCGGCGGTGATGGCAGAAACGTGGCGATTATTTGAAAAGGCCAATACACGCCGCAACCGAATTCGGGCTATTATCCTGGATGTCTCCGGCGTTGTCCACACGGTAAGGCAGATGGAATTATTTAAAAAGGACACGGAGCAAGACCGTCTTTCTTCAGCGCTGGACATCCTGCGCAGGAAATTTGATTTTTCGAGTATTCAATCGGCACATATCATTTAGGCCATTCAGATGTTTACGCACCTGAACGCTCATTCCCATTATTCCCGTATGTCCAGCACTGCCTCCCAGCCGGCCCTGCTCACGGCGGCACGGAACCAGGGTATGAAATATTTGGCCTTAACAGAGACCAATGGTTTATGGGGCTTCATCCGTTTTGTCCAGCACGCCCGCGCGGCCGAGGTTGAATCTATTGCCGGTGTTAACCTTATTACCGATGCGGGAGAGGTTATTCTGCTGGCAGAAGACCAAAGGGGCTATGAGAATATGTCCCGTGCTGTTTCCGCTGTGCATGATGATTCAACCCAATCTATTGCGGATGTTTTAAAAGGCCGCACGGCAGGTTTGTTCATCCTCGCTCATGAAAGATCAACGCTTTTCCATTTAAGCAAACTAGTGCCCAGCAGTCATTTATTTGTGGAACTGCGCCCGGATATAACTGAATATACCGCACAAAAATTATCCCGGGAATTCAAGTTGGAAATGGTGGCCACGGGAGATGTGTATTTCATTCAGAAGGAGGACTGGTCCGCCCACCGCACCCTCCGGGCGATTGATCTGAACACCACTTTATCCAAACTGCCGACGGGTGCCTGTAAGTCAGACAAACACTGGTTCCGCGCTGAAAAAGATATGATTCAACTTTTTCCCAACAGTATGGATGCCATCAACAACAGTACATACTTGACGGAACGGTGCAAACGGGACTGGTCATTTCTGGATACAATCTTTCCCAATTTATCCCTGAAGGATACCCGCCGGGCCAACCTAAAGCTGAAAGAAAAGGTCCAGGCCGGGGCGCAAAAACGTTATGTAAAGATCACGGCTGAGATTCAGGAGCGGATTGACTATGAATTACGCATCATTACATCCAAAGGATTTGCGCCGTATTTCCTGGTGGTAAAAGATATTGTGAAACAAACCCGGGCCACCATTGGCCGTGGTTCCGGCGCCGCATCCATTGTGAGTTATTGCCTCTTTATTACGCAAGTGGATCCGATTAAATATAACCTTCAGTTTGAGCGCTTTATTCATCCGGAGCGGAGCAATATGCCGGACATTGATGTGGATTTTCCTTGGGATGAACGGGATGATATTCTGGATTATGTCTTCAAAAAATACGGCGATGAACGAACTGCTATGGTATGTAGCCAAGTGTTTATGAAGCCTCGTTCCGCCATTCGGGAGGTGGCCAAAGTGTATGGTCTATCCAATGAAGAGATCAAAACTATCACCAAGCGGATCGGCTGGTATGCCTCCCGGCGGGATCTACTGACCTGGGTGAAGACCGACCCCCGTTTTGAAAATATAGAACTGGACGATACGCTGGTAGAAGTCCTGCGGGAGAGTGAAAAAGTAGTGGGCGCTTTTCGTCATCCCTCTGTGCATCCCGGTGGCGTGGTGATCGTGCCTGATGAAATCCGGAAATACGTACCGGTTCTCACAGCCCCCAAAGGAGTGCAAATCGTGGAGTGGGAAAAGGATCAAGTGGAAGATTCAGGGCTGCTCAAAATTGACATCTTGGGGAACCGCAGCCTGGCGGTGGTGCGGGATACGGTACGGCAGATCAATTTGAATTATGGGAAAGCAGCGTCCAAAAACAGCTATTTGAATTACCACAAAATTCAGCCTGTGGGAGATGAGAAGACAGAAGCGTTAATGAAGTCCGGTAAGACCATGGGCATCTTTTATATTGAAAGTCCTGCCACACGGCAGCTTTTGGCCAAGGCAGGTGTGGTGGATTTCGAGCACGTGGTCATCTATTCATCCATTATCCGCCCGGCGGCGAACCGCTTTACCAACATAATGCTGGAACGCATTCATGGAACGCCATGGAAAATATTGCACCCCGATTTGGATTTTTTAAAAGAGAGCTACGGCATCATGGTGTATGAGGAGCAAGTGTCCACAGCAGCTATGGTCATGGCGGGAATGGGCTATGCCGAGGCAGAATCATTGCGGAAGACCATGAGCCGGGATGCCATGCAGCACTTGATCCATCGCTGGGAAAAGAAATTTTCTCAAGGGGCAAAGCGACGAGGCTATGAAGATGGATTGATCAAAGATGTGTGGGATATGATTCGCTCTTTTGTGGGCTATTCTTTTTGCAAGCCCCATTCCGCCTCCTTTGCCATGCTGTCCTTCACTTGCGCCTATCTCAAGGCCCACTTCCCGGCGGAGTTTCTGGCGGCGGTCATCTCAAACCAGGGCGGGTTTTATTCCCCTTTTGCCTACTTGAGCGAAGCCCGGCGGTTCGGAATCAAAATTCTGCCGCCGGATATGAACCGCAGCTGGATGGAATACCGCGGGCGGAAAGGAAAGATCCGCATGGGATTTATGAGTATTCACAACTTGCAGAAGAAGACGGTGAAAGAGATCCTGGATGAACGGAAAGCGGGATTTTTCACTTCATTAGAAGACTTTTTTATGCGTGTTGATCCATCCCTGTCAGACGCCATGGCCCTGACCAATGCAGGCTGTCTGGATACATTATCACCGGGATACACCCACCGGGAGATTGCTTACCGCGTGGCATGGCACTGTTTGGGCGAAAAAGAAAATAATGATCTTATCTTAGATCGGGTAAAGAGCGGCCGTCTTAATAACCACGCCCTCAGGCAGGTTCGTGGCAACGGATTATCGCCAGAGGATCAGCGGCACCTGGAACTGGAATCATTTGGTTTCCCTGTTTCAGAGCACCCCCTTGAGCCCTACCTGTCCATGATCAATGGCCGTGTGCGGAAGGCCAGGAATCTGCCAAAATATATCGGGCGGACCATCCACTTGGCGGGGGTGTATATCACCCGGAAAGAAACAGCCACGGTAGAAAAGAAGGATCCCATGGAATTCCTCACCCTAGAAGATGAAACGGATATTTATGAATGCGTTCTTTTTCCAGAAACTTTTCGGAAATACGGCGACTTGCTATTGTGGGAGAACCTGTTCCTCCTCAGGGGGAAAGTGGAAGAATCCTTTGGTGTTGTTTCAGTAACGATTGAAAAACTGGGCAGCCTGCCAAAAATGTTTCGGCTAAGGGAGCTTAAAAAATCAGTGTGAATCTAAAAATGATTCAATATGGCTTTTGATTTCGGTCCGTGTTTCACGAAATGAATCCATTTGATTTGTATCAAAATTCCAGCGGCGGAAGGGATCGTCTATGCTCCAATGAATGCGCTCAACATCCCCCGGGAAGGTTGGGCAGGACTGGTTGGCATTGTCGCAAACAGTGATAGCGATATCAATACCTTTGTCCAGGTAGTCATCCACGTAGTCGGAAGTATGATGAGAAATATTAATCCCGATTTCTTCCATGACGGCGATGCTCGTGGAATGGACCCGGCTAGGGTGGGAGCCGGCGCTGAAAACATCAAAGCGATTGCTGGCCATATCCCGCAACAGGCCATGGGCGATCTGGGACCGGCAGGCATTCCCGGTGCAAATAAAGAGGACTTTTTTCTTTTCTGGCATGAAAAAATTTAGGGCATTAAAATATTGAATGGAATTCCTGTTTTGTAGCGTTTCGGTATCCTAAATTTTCCCCCATGTCTATTGAGAAGAACGAACCCTTATTCACAAATCCCCTGGAAGCCGTACGCGGGTTATCCATTAATGACCTGAATAAATATCTGCCGGCAGTGCAAAAAGTGGAAGATATTGTCATGACCGCTGACCGGATGAAAGAAGGCGTCTTTTTGGGTTTGGGTTTGGAAGGGTTAAAAAGGATTCCGGACAATTCGGTGGACCTGATAATTGCCGATCCGCCTGAATCACCCTGGCGCGGGACAGATCAGCGGGGAAACCCCATGACGATCCAGGAATATTTCCAGTGGAATGAACAATGGGTCAAAGAAAGCGCCCGCATTTTGAAGCCCACGGGAGCGATCTATTTGATTTCCGGGTGGCGCTTTTCTGGCATGTACCATTCCCTTCTCAGCACGGATTTTCACATCCAAACCCGGATCACCTGGCGGAATGCTGCGCCCAAAGACCAGTCTCAGCCCATGACCTGGATCAACCGTATCGCGGATATCTGGTATGCCACGAAGTCCAACGATTTCATGTTTAACCAAGAAGCGGTCACCGAAGGGAAGAACACCTTGAATCCGGGCAGTAACATCGAGATGGGTATGACAAATCTCTGGAGTGATATCCTGGATATCCAGATCGGTACAACGGTAAAAATGGAAGGAGATAAACCGGAGCAATTGATTCAGCGGATTTTGACCGCCTCCAGTTTTAAACTGAATTGGGTGGTGGATCCATTTGCCCGGACTGGGGGACTGGGGGTAATTGCGAAAAAAATGGGACGGCGGTTCATCGGGTTTGAATCGGATCATGATTGCCTCTTGATGGCAATGAAGCGAATTGATGACGAATAGAATATGAGTTTATTTGATCAAATACAAAATGATATGTATGCCGCAATGAAAGCAGGCGAAAAAGAAAAAGCCACCGCCTTGCGGACCACACTGGCCAAACTAAAAGATAAGCGTATCGAAAAACGGGACGACCTATCTGAGGCCGAAGAGATCAAGGTGCTCCAGACTTTGGTAAAACAGAGAAAAGAATCTGTTGAATTATATGAAAAGGGCGGCCGTCCTGAACTTGCAGCAGCAGAAAAAGCCGAAATTGACATTTTAAACGGATACCTGCCGCAAATGATGTCAGAAGAGGAGATTAGAGCAATTGTACAATCCGTGGCAGAGGAAGTCGGTGCGACTTCCATGGCGGATATGGGCGAGGTCATGCCGGAAGTAATGAAGCGCGGAAAAGGGCTGATTGACGGGAAAACCGCCCAGCAGTTCGTTCGGAAGATTCTGGGGTAGGTCGGTTAAGCTTATTGGTAAGGAGGCCGGATTGTGATAATAAAACACCAAAAATCTTTTGCTGATTGCCGAAGAAATCGAGCATCATAACCGCTTAACCTAACCGAATGATAGACGCATTAACCATATTCTTTATTATAGCCATGGGCGCCATCGGTTTTCGGCGTGGATTGGTTGAGGAATTGGGCCGGCTTTTAGGTATCATTTTTGCCACTGTTTTTGCCTTAAGACTTTATGTTGATTTGGGCTCTTTCCTCATGGCATGGCTTCCTGTTGATGTGTGGCTTCTTTTCGTCCTCAGTTTCATCATCATTTTTTTCCTTGTTTTATTTCTGGTGAGACTGGTGACAAAATTGATCCATTTTCTATTCCTATCAAAAAGCACCAAATGGGCCAACCGGGTGATGGGAACAGTTTTTGGGATTGCCAAAGGTCTCCTGGTTGTAATGATCTTTTTCTGGATGATCGAACTTTTGCCCAACCGGGATACGGCTGATATTGTCATGAAGCAATCTACCTTGGCCCAGCGCTTGATCAATGTGCGGAAAAGCATTATAGCCACATTTAACTGGAAAGACCCCGTGGCCCTGGGTGAAAAAACGATTCGGGAATTTTTGAATTCCATGGAAGAGAACAATGGCTAGAATTCCTCAGGAAACCATTGACCGGATCCGTGATTCAGCGGACATTGTTGATGTTGTCTCCCGCCATGTTGACCTGAAAAAACGGGGGCGTAATTTTTTCGGACTCTGCCCCTTCCACAATGAAAAAACGCCCTCATTCTCCGTGGCGCCGGACAAAGGCATCTATCATTGCTTCGGCTGCGGGAATGGGGGCAATGCGGTGAATTTTATCATGGAGTATGAGAAGATCAGTTTTGTGGAAGCGATTCAGCAGTTGGGGCGGCAACTGGGGATCGAAGTTGAATTCACCGGGAGTGACGATTCAAAAGAATTTTTTGGTAATCTCTATGAAATTCACCGGGGGGCGGCAGGCCTATATCATTCCACATTGTTTTTAGACAGGGGAGCAGATGCAAAAAAATATTTATTGGATCGGGGCTTAAACGATGAAATACTCAAACTGTTCAAAGTGGGTTTTGCCCCGGAGCAATCATCCTTTCTACTCAATAAGGTGAAACCCAAAAATTACAGCAGGGAAGTTTTTGAAAAATCGGGATTGTTCGGTTTTTCCAACAATGAATTTTATGACCGGTTCCGCTCCCGCATCATGTTTCCCATTTTCAATTCATCGGGCAAAGTAATCGCTTTCGGGGGCCGCGTGTTTGGCTCTGATGATCCAGCCAAATACATGAATTCACCCGAGACGCCGCTCTATCGAAAAAGTGAAATTTTCTATGGACTCCATCTCACCCGTGACGCGATCCGGAAGGCGGGCTTCGCCATTTTGGTTGAGGGCTACACAGATTTGATCCAGCTTTTCCAAGGGGGAATCAAAAATGTAGTGGCAGTTTCCGGTACGGCCTTTACGGAAAAACACGTTCAGCAGATTCGTCGCTTTGCCTCCAAAGTGTACTTGGCATACGACGGCGATTCGGCGGGGATCAGCGCAGCACTGCGGGCGGGGTATGCCCTTTTGAAAGGAGGCGTGGAACCCCATGTGATCACCATCCCCGATGGGCTTGATCCCGATGACTGGGTTCAGCAGGACGGCGCTGAAGGATTTCGAACGAATGGGATTGAAAAGGCCACAGGACTTCTGCGGTTTCATCTAAGATCCAGCGGTTTTAAGGAAAGATCATCTTCGGAGAAATCAAATTTAATTAAAGAAATATTAGAGGAAGCGGCGGGCATCCCTGACCCCATTATTCGTCAAGACCTGATCAATAACCTGGCCCAGGCCAGCGGTGTGGAAGAAAACCAGATGGTGCATATGTTTTCTCAACAGATCAGGAAGAAGCGTCCCCAGGCTCAAATGGATGCACCCAAGCCAAAACCGAAACTGTTTACTTCGGTCAACGCCAAGGCTGAATTGGGTATCATCAAAGTTTTGGCAGGGGATGATTCAGAAGCAAAAGCTTTCGTTAAAGAGAACTTGGATTTGAATCAGCTGGAAAATGAGCAGCTAAAAAAACTGGCCAAAATATTGATGGACAAAACAGACATTAACCCGGCGGAGATCATTGCATATTTCGAGGCGACAGAAGACAGGGAAGTTGTAACACGCATTCTGATGGAGGAGGATAAGACCACCCCTTCCCTTCAAATGGCCGAAGAATGTTTAAGGACCATTACAAAAGTTTCTGCCAAGGAGAGAATCCGTGAGATTCGCCTGAAGATCCGTGAATTGGAAGCGGCGGGGCAGGACTCAACCGAATTAATGATGGAAGTTGTGCAACTCCAGAAGGAAGTTAATGCTTAAGCGAATTTTCCTTTTGGCTATGAGTACCCTCCTGTTTTCCCAGGAAATTGACTGGAATGGAAAGCCTAACCCCATCACGGCGATCCATATTTTTTGCGATATGGATGGGATCCCCATTTATGTGGATGGACTCCAGGTGGGCGCTTCCCCAGTAAAGGATCCTGTACAGGTAGCGCCCGGGTGGCATCAAGTGAGTTATTTCCCGCCGAAGACTATGGTCAATACACAGTCCATCTATCAAAACAGGAAAATGCGGGATATGATTCAACTGGCCCGCCAAGATGTTTTGGTAGAAGAGGGCAAAACCGTAAGGGTGGTTTTAAGCTACCGTTCGATAGAAGCAGAGGCTATGGAATATGAACGTAAACTATCCAGCAGTAAATGGGTTGGAATGGGAATGGTATTAACTGTTTTTGGGTTAATTGCCTGGAGTTTGATGTAAATGAAATATCATTTCTTTTTTGTTTTATTTTCACTGGGATCAATATTCAGTCAACCGGATTCCACAGTTAAATTGTTTTCAACGGATTTGATGCGTACGAATATCTTAAGCGGCGAAGCAAAAGAATCAGTCAAAAAAAATGAGGCTCATTTTCGGGCTGTTTATTATCCCTCAGGCGAATTGAAAAGTGTGGAATTTATTCCGGCCAACTGGGACAAGGGCCGGCGTAAAAAAGCGAAGTCGCCGAGCCGGTTAAGACTTTATTATAAAAAATGGAATCCCAAAAAACAGGAATTGGTAGAAGGAATTACAAAAAAAGAGGGCAAGGGGAAACCCCATTACCGCGCCACCCTGGATGAAAAAGGATTAGTCCAGGATGTAGATTATTTTAACCGCCACGGGAAAATGCTTTGGACATTTCACATGCGTTGGGATGAGGAAGGAAAATCATCGGAATATGACATCGAATTTTATTCCAACCGTAATTTATCAGAATTGAACCATGAGTTATTTGCCCCGGACTTAAGTACCATTCGTCCCGGGTGGATCGCACGATATCGTATCAACAGCGAAGGAACAACTAAAGGAGTAAGCATTTTTGACCAGTTTGAAAACCTGTACTATTTTTATCAGTTCAGCTATGGAAATAATGGCTTACGTTCTAAGTATTATCGGGCTGATTCACTTTTGGTTGGCAGTCATACCGTTCGCTTTGACACGGATAAAAAGCCTCTTCGCATTACCTATTATAATGAGAACGGCATCATGAAAAATGCGATTGCTTATGAATATCCGGGGGATGCTGAAATGATTGTTTCACAAATTAACAGTAAAGGTGAGGTCATTGAGCGCCGAATCATTCCCAAGAAAGAAAATTAGTTTATGAAAATATTAGTGACCGGCGGCGCCGGGTATATCGGCTCTCATGTTGTTTTGGTTCTCTGCGAGCAGGGATATGACGTCTCTGTTTTGGATGATCTTTCCACAGGAAACAGAGAAGCGGTGGATGAGCGTGCTGATTTTATCTTAGGCTCAACACTCAATTCGGATGATCTTTCCAAAGGATTGATCGGTGTGGAGGCGGTCATTCACCTGGCCGCTTTTAAGGCTGCTGGTGAATCCATGGTTGATCCGGGTAAATATTCCCATAATAATATTACAGGGACAATCAACTTGCTCAATGCCATGAATGCACAGGATGTGACCAAATTTGTTTTTTCATCCACAGCCGCGGTCTATGGCTTTCCCCAGTATCTCCCTTTGGATGAGAACCATCCTTTAGAGCCCATCAATTATTATGGATTTACGAAACTGGAAATAGAACGTATCCTGAAATGGTATGGAGAATTGAAAGGTCTGAAATTTGCTGCCCTGCGTTATTTCAACGCCGCGGGTTATGACCCCCGGGGACGGATAACATCCCTGGAAAATAACCCCGCGAATCTACTTCCAATTGTCATGGAAGTGGCTTCCGGAAAACGGAGAAAAATGGAAGTATTTGGAAATGACTATGATACTAAAGATGGCACCGGTGTCCGGGATTATATCCACGTATCCGACCTGGCTTCAGCCCATGTAAAGGCCCTGGAATACTTGGCTTCAAACGACAGCTTAACTGTGAATCTTGCCACGGGGGAAAGCCATTCCGTTTTGGATGTGATCAACTTGGCAAAGGAAGTTTCCGGGAAAGAAATCCCCTATGAAATTGTAAGCCGCCGCCCCGGGGATCCCGCTGAACTGTATGCAGGAACCAATATGGCGTTTGAGAAATTGAACTGGAAGGCCGAGTATTCTGATCTAAGGACTCTCCTTGAAACAACTTGGAAAGTGTACAGCCGATGAAGGAAAATCCATTCGTTGGATTGGCCGGAAATATTGGCGTGGGAAAAACCACCTTTACAGAAAAAATGGCTGATGCGTTCAGTTGGTCACCTTTTTATGAATCAGTGGCAGATAATCCCTATTTGAGTGATTTTTATGGGGACATGAAGCGCTGGAGTTTTAACCTTCAGATTTATTTTCTCCATTACCGCTTTAGGGCACAAAAAACAATTTTTGATTTAAATGGCGGTGTAGTTCAAGACCGTACCATTTATGAAGATGTTGAAATTTTTGCCCGAAATCTTCATGATATGAAAAGACTGGATGATCGGGATTGGCAAAACTATAAGAACCTGTTCAGCATCATGACCGGTTATTTGCGTCAGCCGGACTTAATCATTTATTTGAGGGCTTCCACGGATACCTTGTTAACCCGGATCCAGTCCCGGGGTCGGAATTATGAAAGTTCCATAGATCCGGAATATTTGCACCAGTTAAATGTGGCTTATGATAAGTGGATCAACGGGCTGAAAGGAATTCCTGTGCTTACGGTGGAAACAGACGGGTTTAATATATTTGAAGATACAGATCGATTTCAGTCTATTTTGGATGACGTAAAGAGTTGTTTGCCGTTGTAGGGGACGCAATAGTGCGTCCCCTACATCTTAAACATTAATTGAAATTCCGGACTGAAAAAAGTTAAAGACTTGGAATTATCACCTTAAATTCCTCGCCCTTTTTGGGCCCATAGCTCAACGGTTAGAGCACCGCACTCATAATGCGTAGGTTCGGGGTTCGAATCCCTGTGGGCCCACTGTTATCTAATCTTTATAATATAAATACGTGATTAGAATAATTATAATTGCAATAACCCACCCAACTGTGGGGGAAAATCTCTTCGTAAATCAGTCAGCAACCCGGGTTAGAAATTCTTCAATTATTTCTAACAAAACACTCATTTTAGTAATCTACTCAAATTTGTGATTTTCAATCTTCTGCCCGAATATACACATTCCTGTATTAAATTTAACTATGTGCGGCCGTAAAACACTCACCCGGGATATGCAGTCCATCATTGAAGAAATGGCCATCGAAGAATGGCAGGATTCTGATTTGTATTCTCCCAGTTTTAATATTGCCCCGACACAAACCTCACCGGTGATGATCGACCGTATGGGCCGGCGGGTAAAACACATGCAGTGGGGACTGATTCCAAACTGGGCTAAAGATGAGTCCATTAGTTCGAAACTCATCAATGCACGGGCAGAAACATTATTGCAGAAACCGTCTTTTCAAAACCTGGTGCCAAGAAAAAGATGTGTGGTAATCAGCGATGGCTATTATGAATGGAAGCGAACCTCCAGCAAATCAATTCCATACTATATCCACCATCGTGAAAATAAACTCCTACCCATGGCCGGTCTTTGGGATACGTGGAAAAACCTGTCCGATGAGAGCATTTTCAGCTACACCGTAATTACCACCACGTCTTCGCCTGGTATTGAGGATATCCATCACCGCATGCCTGTAATATTAAAACAGGATAATATTAATCCATGGCTCCAAGTACATAATACTTCTATTCCCGATGCCATGGATCTACTGGTCCCTTATTCGGGTCCGCTCAATTCATTCCAGGTTTCAACCATGGTTAATTCTCCGAAGAATAATCGTAAGGAATGTATCGTTCCCATAGGGGATTCGGATAGCTTATCCTTATTTTAATCTATTTGAAAAATTATTGAAATTATGAATTTTATGCTTGCCGTTTAGGGATGAACCAGACCAATTTCTCCACGGTCTAAACGTAGCGATTGGATGAATTAGTAGAGGTTAAATACAGGCAAAATTCAGGTGCTTATATTTTTTTAAATAAGCATTAAAAGACCAAACCCTCGGAATAAAAATTTTTCAATTCAATTTTCAATCATAATCAAGGAGAGCAACATGATGAGAAAATTCTCACAAGTTCTAATATTTGTCCTACTGCCCGTATTTGTGGTGGCCCAGCACACTGTGTCGGGTACAGTCACAGATGCAGCCACAGGTGATGCCCTGCCGGGCGCCAACGTGGTTATAGTAGGAACAAGCATGGGTGCTGCAGCTGCATCAGATGGATCGTTTACGATCAATAATGTACCTGCAGGATCTTACACAATCACAGCTTCGGTGATCGGTTATGCCGATGATAGCGAAAGCCTTAATGTCAGCGGAGATGTTACAGTAAACTTCTCCCTGGAAACTTCGGCGGTGGAACTTTCTGCTTTAGAAGTTTTGGCATCTCGCGCAGGTGAAAAAACGCCGGTAGCATTTACAAACATTTCCAAAACAGAAATGGAAGCACGCCTTGGATCTCAAGATATTCCAATGATATTAAATACGACACCCAGTGTTTATGCCACCCAACAGGGTGGCGGTGCAGGTGATGCCCGGATTAACGTCCGTGGATTTAACCAAAGAAACGTTGCTGTAATGATCAACGGTGTACCGCAGAATGATATGGAAAACGGTTGGGTTTACTGGTCCAATTGGGACGGTGTTGGCGATGCCACATCTTCCATCCAGATGCAACGTGGTCTTTCCGCTGTAAATCTTGCTACCCCTTCCATTGGCGGAACCATGAATATTATTACGGATCCAACGGCACTAAAACGTGGTGGAAAATTCAAACAAGAAATTGGTGCCGGTGGTTTCCTTAAAACAACTGCCAACCTGAATACAGGATTGATCGATGATAAAATGGCTTTCAGCGCCACCATCGTTCGCAAAACAGGAAATGGTCTCATTGATAAAACCTGGACAGATGCCTGGGCATACTATTTTGGCGCCACCTATGCCATGGATGACCAAAGTCGTGTCGAGCTGTATGCCATTGGTGCACCCCAGCGCCATGGCCAAAATCTGTATAAACAAAATATGGCTTCTTATGGTGATGATGCAGTTGAGTTTGCCAAAGAGCAGGATGATTATGATCAGTCCGGTTTTACAAAGTTTGCGAATGGTTCCAGAACATTAAATCAGAACTGGGGTCCTGTAAGTTCAAGTTACAGTGGGAAACAGTACTGGTATATGTATGGAGCGCGAACAACAGAGCGTTTTAATAAGAGTTTTCTCAATGAACGGGAAAACTTTTTTCATAAACCGCTTGTTAACTTAAACTATTTCCGCACCATTAGTGATAATATGAGATTCTCATCTGTCGTCTACTGGTCTGGTGGTTCCGGTGGAGGTACTGGAACTTATGGTAGTTCTTTCCGAGCTCCTGCTGTTGCTGGGAACAAGTGGTATGCAAGTTCTCCATGGAAATGGGATTGGGATGCAGCGATCGCCGCTAATTCTAATAACGTAGATGCAGATTATTCATCAAGCGAAAACAGGTCAAAAGGTATTTTGAGAAACAGTATTAATCGCCAAGATACCTATGGAGCTATTGCAAAACTAAACCATGATGTCAATGATAATCTAAAAACTCAATTGGGTATTGACTGGCGTACTGCATCAATAGAACATGCCCGCGAAGTGCGCGATCTTCTGGGTGGGGATTATTATGTTTACACTGGTAATAATAATGATCTAACTACCCAATCAAAAATGAAGCGGCTTGGGGATATCATTGCTTATCATAATAGCACAACAGTGGATTGGCTTGGATTCTATGCACAAGCAAATTATGTTGCCGGCCCACTTAATGCCTATGGTATGGCTGGTACATCAACCATCGCTTATTCATATACAGATCATTTTACATTTGCTCAAAAAAAGATTGAATCTGGCTCCATTGGAACTTTTCAAGTAAAAGGTGGTGTGAATTATGAGTTAAGTGATGTACTCTCAGGTTTCGCAAATGTTGGCCTTGTTGAAAAACCGCCAATTATGGATAACGTTATTTACTATGATGGAACCAAAGCTTCTGATCCAGTTAACGAAAAATTTCAAAGCATGGAATTTGGAGTTAATTATAGATCGCCTAAATATGCATTAAAAGCAAACTACTATAATACCCAGTGGGAAGATCGTAACCTCACAAGAAATGTAACAACAGGACAAGGTTCAAGTGGCGACACTGATGTGATCTTCTTAAGAGGCGTAAATCAATCTCATAGCGGAATTGAAATGGAAGGTTCTGCTCAGGTCATAGATATGTTGCGCTTAGACTTTGCCGCTTCATTTGGTAACTGGAAATTTGCCGGAGATGCCAAAGGTACATATACTGAATACACTGATAAAGGGACGGTTGAACAAACGCAGTATGAATATGCCCTTAAAGATCTATGGGTAGGAGATATGCCTCAAACTGGTATAGTGGTTGGAGCGACACTTACACCGATAGACGGATTAATGGCTCAACTTGTAGTAAATAAGTATGACAAAAACTATGCGGACTGGAGCCCAGGTGCTCGTGAAATCAGCGGCGGCACAGCTGATAGAGAACAAGTGTGGATGGCGCCAGGATACATGAAAATGGATTTCCATGGCTACTACAACCTGCCAATGCAAATAGCAGGTGCGAACCTACAAGTGTTTGCTCATATCTTTAACATGACTGATGAATTATACATTCAGGATGCTGTAGATAATAGTCAGTATAATAGCGTTGATAAAGATCATGATGCAGACAGTGCAGAAGTATTCTTTGGAATACCACAATCCTTCAACGTGGGTCTGACTGTCCGATTCTAATCTGAATTAGATTCTTTAATAGTCTAATAGAAAAGCCCTCTCACGTGTTGTGAGAGGGCTTTTTATTTATTATATAGTTGTAGGTAAGGCGTTCTGTTATAATTGCATTGTCAGATATCAATTATGGGGTTGAATCATCTAGGGCCGCATACTGCTGCCAGAACCGAACCGCATCGGCCCATTCTTCTGATGAATAATGGGCTTTAGTGCCCCCCTTTAATTCGAGTTGGTTACGCATCATTGTAACATGGCCCATAGGAAGATTCTTAACTCCTTCTGGGATAGCATGAATACTGATGAGTTCCCATTCCGCATCAGTGGAATGTTCATCATTTTCTGCCAACACATCATGGCGGTATAAAATATATTCCACCCGTCCTGCCTTTAGCGGCGCGCCATTTTTTGCCCGCGTTTGGATATAAGGTGCTTCACCCTCCTGCCGCTTCACAACGGAGGAAACCAATTCTGTATCTTCATCAATTTTTACAAAGGGACATATAAACTCAGAAGCTAACTTTTCACTTCCGATTATAATTCGGACCCCGTCACGATAGCCTTCTTTATAGTGGTTATCCGCCATTTGAGTTTCCGCATCCTGGGCAATATCCTCAAAGGAAAGGGATTCAGCGTATGTTTTACCCGATCCCTTAACCTGACGGCGGACGAATTTGTTTACAGCGACTTTTCCCATAATAAGCGCTAATTACCTTTTGGTGTAAAGAAAAAATTATTCACATAGATCTTTCGGTTGGGATCAATTTGATATTTATGAAGGTCAAAATTATTCAAACTTATAAATGAATCGCCATCATAAAACCAACCTTCATAATTAAGATTCGTAAAAAATTCAAATACTGCCGTTACATTTTCAGGACCATTATGACGCGCTTCACATTCGAGTAATACAACGGGCTTAAAACGTGTTAGGATCCTTTCCCCACCCATAAGAACATCCAGTTCGTGGCCTTCAACATCGCATTTTATCAAGTCTATTGTTTCCAAATTTCGTAATAATGTAAAATCATCCAATGTTGTTGTATGAACATTGATTCGGTTTCCATTTTTATTGTCACTTGCTATTAATGATGCGCTTGGAGATGGTCTTCCCCCGGGAATATTCATAGTTGTGTCAGACTTCATAGAAGAAAGGGCCATAGTTTCTACTTGGATATTCTGGTATTTTGATCGTTTGGCAATGCCAGTTAAATATTGA
>CEPX01194888.1_pt1 | contig 54840 bp, 68 predicted proteins | sample 361361 | NCBI WGS metagenome assembly CEPX01 (sample SAMEA2619974, study PRJEB7988) | marine metagenome | biome: marine biome (ENVO:00000447); feature: mesopelagic zone (ENVO:00000213) & marine oxygen minimum zone (ENVO:01000065); material: "saline water (ENVO:00002010), including plankton...
AAACTCCCTTCTCTCTAAGAAATCCTCGTCAAATTCGTCTCTGAAATCTTTGTCATCAAAATTCTCTAGTTCAAATTCAATTGGTAGAAATTCTCTGTCGCCAACTGGAAAATCTTCTCCTGAATTTTCAAAACATTTTTTAAATGCAATCTCTGCTTCAGGTCCAAGATTTTCAAAATCACCCTCTTCTACTGCTTTAAGTCCGTCACTTCCAAGAGAACTCTCTATACAATTGAGCACTTCGAGCGGCGCATTATGTAGCGCATCCCCAGGACCGCCGTCAGGACCTCCTCTCTCATCAAATTCCTCAAAACACCCTCTCATTGCGTCTCCGATTTGTGGAGACGGGAAGAAGTTTCCACTTCTAATTTGTGCAATTGTGTTTGATCCAAGCTTGTCTTCAAGACAGCTGAACACAGCCGGCGGCGCCTGTTCTAGTCCCTCTCGTATTTTTATAAGTCCTTCCTCAAATCTTTCTTTGTCTCCTTCTGGCAAAATATCGTGCTCCTGCGCAAATTCAAAACAAATCTGCTGGTTTGCTGGATTGTTACAAAAATCTTCACACTCCCTGTGACCTTTACAGCCCCCAGGCCCCTTTCCACCGGTCTTTTTGATCATCTCAAGCTCTTCAGGAGAGACAACGCCCGCACGCTCCGCAAAAGCTATACACTCATCAAAATTAATGTCATCTTCACAAAACGCTTCACACTCATCTCTTCCTTGGCAACCGCCAGGAGTGTCTCCTGCAGCTAGAAGGTCTCTAAACTTTCTTGCCTCTTCAAGCTCGTCCGGACTCATCAGTCCTGCTGCTTCAGCAAATGCAATACACTCGTCAATATTGGCACCGTCCTCACAATAGATCTCGCAAGACTCTTTATCGGTACAACCTCCCGGAAGCGCTACTCCAGAGTTAATCGCATTTAACATTTTCCTTGCCTCTTCAAGCTCCTCCTCCGAGATCAAATCATGCTCCTCGCCAAAAGCTATACACTCTTCAATATTGTTTATGTCACTACAGTAGTCGTCACATTCATCGTGGCTTCTACATCCTCCCGGGCCAACGGAGCCAATTTCAGCAAAAGTTTTTGCTTCTTCTATTTCCTCTGGGGTTAGAAGATTGTGAGCTTCTGCGTAAGAAATACACTCATCAATATGATCAAGTGAGCCACAATATGATTCACAATCACTTCTGCTTTCGCAATTCCCAAGCTCAGCTATAGGATATTCAATATCAGCGAATAGGTCATCTGATTGTGCGTGAACTACAATGCCGGCACTAATTGAAAGAGCGGTTACTATTATTAAAAGTGAGATCGCAAGTCTTTTATCTAGAGAAAAAATCATGAATTAATTTGAAAAAGGATTTTTGTAGTTTTTAAGTGGATTTGCTTCAACTTGCTCAAGTGGATTTGTCTCCGGAATTGTGTCAGTAGCCTCATCTACCGGGGCTTGTACGCTGTCAAAAAGAGCTCCACCAAAACCAGCTTCCTCAACCGTATCCCCTCCACCAGAGCCTGGACCGTAAAGAAAATACCAGCCTCCAAGTGCCGCTATAATTATTATTAAAACCACAATAGCAGTGGTAGAAACGCCTGCGCTATTCATATTCTATATTCTCGCCTTTATTTAGAAAAAGCCGCAGTTATTTTTCCACAATAGTAATTGTGCTAGGCTTCCTAATATGAAAACACTTGATGAATTGCTCAAATTTGGAGTTATTCAAAACACGCTTTTCTTTGGGCTCTTAATACTCGCGACAGTTGGATTCGTCTGGCTGATTCAGGACTTTATTGCGCCAATCTTCTGGGCAGTAGTTCTTACAATAGTCTTTTACCCAATACAGAAAATGTGGGTATCAGTCGTAAAACAAAAAAGTGTGGCAGCACTTCTTTCTATACTTACATTACTCGTAATAGTGGTCGTTCCTTTATATGTGACGGGAACACTTGTTGTGGAAGAATCTTTTAGATTCTACGAAAGAGTAGCCTTCGGAGATAACGGAGGATTTATGGAGGAAGTATCAAATGCAGCAAGGTTTCTTGAGCCTCTTGGTTTTGAAGACGAAGTTGTAAAAGAAAAACTAACCTCTGTTGCAACTTTTGTAATAAATTGGCTTTCAGAACAAGCAGTGGCTATTAGTCAAAGCACATTTGGTTTTATAGTTAAACTTCTCCTGATGTTCTATATCCTTTTCTTTACCTTTAGAGACGGACCAAAAATTGCAAACAAACTTATGGAGGTTCTACCTCTAGGAGACAGGCGTGAGAAAAAAATATACGAACGTTTCTCTTCTGTAACAAGAGCAATATTTAAGGGCACGTTAGTAATAGCTATAATTCAGGGTGCTATAGGTGGAATATTATTCTTCATTGCTGGAATTGAAGGAGCTCTTCTATGGGCGGTTGTTATGGCGATACTCTCAATTATCCCTGCAATAGGTCCCACAGTAATTTGGCTTCCTGCCGGAGCTATTCTTATTCTTTCAGGAGACTACACTGGCGCCGCTGTAATTTTGGCTGGTGGAGCTGTGTTCATAAGTCTCGTTGATAATGTGCTTCGTCCTGTTCTTGTGGGAAGAGATACTGCGATGCCAGACGCAATAATACTTCTATCAACTCTCGGAGGGCTTAGTCTATTTGGAATAACAGGATTCATAGTAGGACCTATAATAGCAGGCTTTTTCCTCTCAATGTGGACTATGTTTTCGGAGGATTATAAGGGTGAATTAGAGCGCCACGGCTAATTGACCACATAATAAGAGGGTGGTACACTACCAGCCGTAACTATAGCCGTTTTGAAAGTAGAAAAGACACGAATTAATCAGGAGATTCGCGCAAGTGAGCTCCGTGTGATTGGCGCCGACGGCGCTAATTTAGGTGTAATTTCTCTTTCGGAGGCAACAAAAGCCGCTCAAGACGCGGGGCTTGATCTTATAGAGATTTCTCCCCAAGCAAAGCCGCCTGTTGCCAAAATAATGGACTATGGGAAATATCAGTACGAATTAAAGAAGAAGTTGAAGGAGGCTAAAGCCAAATCACACGTTACAGAGACTAAGGTTGTACAAGTAAAAATTGGAACTGGAGACCACGACCTTAACTTAAAATCAAAAAGAGTTGAGGGTTGGCTAGGTGAAGGTCATCGAGTTAAAGTAGACCTATTCTTGTGGGGACGATATAAGTACATGGAATTTAGCTTCCTAAAGGAAAGGCTTGAGAGATTCCTAAATTTAATACCAGTTGAGTACAAAATATCTGAAGAAATAAAGAAAAGCCCAAAAGGACTCTCTGTCACAATTGAACGGGCTAAAGGAGGAAAATGAAAACAAACAAATCATACACAAAGAGGTTGAAAATAAAGAAAAGCGGTAAGGTCATTGCAAGAAGGCCTGGCCAGAATCATTTTAATGCTAAAGCATCAAGATCTAAGCAGTTAAAGAAGCGTGGAACAGATGAATTTGCTTTAAGTACTAAAGACAAAAGTAGATTTGTCCCATACAACTAATATGGCAAGAGTAAAAAGAGGAACAACCAAATTAAAGAGAAAGAAAAATATCCTTAAAGAAGTTAAGGGATATCGCGCTGGCCGTAAAAGCAAGAAAAAGCAAGCCCGCGAAGGCGTAATGCACGCGGGAGCTCACGCATTTGATCACCGAAGAGATAAGAAAGGTGTGTTTAGAAGGTTTTGGAATGTAAGAATTAATGCCGCAGTAAGACCGCATGACTTCTCGTACAGTACTTTTATACACGCGCTTAAAGAAAAGAAAATTGGACTTGATAGAAAGGTGTTATCTGAAATCGCCAAGAATCATCCAGACACTTTTAAAAGAATTGTTGAGAACGCTAAATAATATTTAGAGAATACAGTCGTTTCCTTTATGGTCTATAGTGCGTGGGTTGCTATAGACTAAATTTGTATTGTCTCTGTCATTTCGAACCATCTCTATCATTTTATCTACCAGTCTTTTTGGGTTTGAATCAAAAACAATTTTTTCATTTTCTCTATGAGCGTTTTTAATAATAGTCTCTATAATTTCGTCAGTCTTCCAAGAGCCCTCAAGAATTCCGATTGGTTTTCTATCTTCGTATGCAACAGTAAATTCATTTATTGTGCCAATTCTCCCGCATCCAACGATAACAGCGTCGCTTGATCGTGTGAGGAGTAAGTTTCTTCCAGAGAAACCAAATCCAGTATAGACAATTAGATCAAGGCATTCTGTAGGAAGCTTGTAACGATTTACATGCTCTTCAACAGTTGAAGCTGGAGAAAAACCAATAGAGGCGCCTCCTTTTTCTTTCGCCCCAATTGAGGCAAAAAAAGGAAATCCGGTTGTGGCTCCGGTAACAAGAACGGCTCCGCGCTCAGCTATTGCTCTTCCGATATCTTTTCCCTGATTATATGCATCAACCCCGCAATGCCCTGTTTCTGCCGCTCCTGATACACAAATGCGTATTTTGGGAGCATATTTTTTTGCCTCTTTAACAACTTCGTCCATTGTTAACTATATTATCACGAGTCTATATTTCTATTTCTATACTCTCTCCTTTCTCTGGAACATAAGACTCAACATCTAGAAAGTCTCTAATTCTTTGGGCCAAGAAACTTGATGATTTTGGCTCACCCATACATACAAATACTTTCCTTAAAGTGTCTGAAGAATCCTCAACAAAAGAAAGTAAGTTCTCTGAATCCTTATGAGCAGAGAATCCGTGAATGGATCTAACTTCTGCCCTAACGAAAACATTTTGCTCCATTATCTCAATTTCTTTTGCGCCGTCCTGGATACGTCTTCCTAAAGTGCCTGCCGCCTGATATCCAACAATTAAAAGAATGTTGTTTTTATCTTCCAAATACTTCTTTTCGTGGTGAAGAATTCTTCCTCCCATAGACATTCCGGAGCCGGCAATAACAATCTTTGGTGAATCTGATTTAGCAATTGATTTTGACTCTTCAACTCTTGGTGTAAATGAAAGTTTTGGAAACTCAAATATGTTATCGCCTTCACTAATTTCCTTTTTTACACTTTCGTTAAAGTTCTCCGGATACTTTTGATATAGATTGGTAACTTTTATTGCAAGCGGTGAGTCAAGATAAACTGGAATCTCATCTATCTCCCCTTCCTCAACAAAATTATTTATTTCGTAAAGAAGAAGTTGTGTTCTTTGAATTGAAAAGGCGGGAATCATTAAAACTCCTCCTCGTTTTTTTATATCAAGTATTGCTTGTTTTAAATGAGCCCGTCTTTCTTCTTTGTCTTCATGATTACGATCTCCATAAACACTTTCCATTACCATATAATCTGCACCTTCAACTTTTTCTGTGTCACGCAATATTGGCGCAGGCGTGTTACCAAGATCTCCTGTGAAAACTATTTTCTTATCCTTATGAGTAACTTCAGCTATAGCAGAGCCTAAGATATGTCCTGCATCCTTAAAATTTAGACTAAACCCTCCACCAATATCAGTATTCTCGTGATATTTCACTGTCTTCCATAGGCTCATAGTTTTAGCCACGTCTTCGTCGTCATATAGCGGCTCTACATCTTCTTTTTTTGCTTCTTGTCCGATAATTTTTACGGAATCAGCGAACATAACCTCAGAAATGTCGCGAGTAGAAGGAGTTGAATATATAACTCCTTTAAAACCTTCTTTTACTAACTTTGGAATTCGCCCAATATGGTCAGAGTGTGAGTGAGTAACAATTAATACGTCAACGGAAGCTGGATCATAAATAAATGGGTCATAGTTACAGTCTTTACAAAACTTCTCCCCTTGCTCAAGACCGCAATCAACCAAAAATTTAAAGTCCCCATTATCAAGTAAGAAATTTGCACCTGTTACTGTACCCGCTCCTCCTGCAAATGTAAGTTTTGCTTTACTCATCTTAATTTGAAGTGTAGTAGATCCACGCCATAAGTGCACCTAGTGTGCCTATTATAAGGTCAATTGTAGTATCTACTGCAAAATCGCCTACTATAGGAACTCCGGCTAAAAATTCAAAGACCTCCCACCCGATCGCAACAAAAAATATAGTAAAAAATGCAACAAGAGAAATATTTCTAACTCTTCTTTTAACCTTTACATATCCAGATTCAAAGAAAAACCATAAAGATATGAGGGTGGCCCAAAGACCTCCTAGAAAATGGACTAATATATCAAACCAAGGGAATACCCAGTACCAATAAAGCTCAAGTGCAGTAATATGTAGCACTCCAATAAAAGCTATGAGTAAAAATTGAGCTATAAAAATTTTATTTCTAAGCATTTTATTAAAACGACCCGCGACTCACTTATAGAACGCGGGGCACTTTAGTGGGGTTAGGAGAACATCCTCGCCCGGTTAACCCAAGTGGGTGTCCTAAGAAGTACACCAAGATGTACTTACAAGTCAGACTCCCGAGCAAAGAATTAAAGTGGACGATGCTCACCTAACCTCGCATTAAGTATATCACGTACCTACTCCAATATTCCATCTAGGTTTACGTCGTAAAGAATCTGCTCACCAACTAATCTGTAGTCAACTAACTCATCGCCAGAAAACCAGTGATTTATTTCATTATTTGCTTCATCTACTGAGCCGGAGGCATGTATTAAGTTTCTTATAGCTCTATCGTCAGTATCTGACATCTCATATGAATCCATAACATAGTCCCCCCTTATAGTACCCACATCCGAGCTAAGCGGCTCAGTCCCTCCTACAATTTTTCTCACAAGTCCTACAGAATGAGCTCCTTGCCAGACCATAACTATAGAAGGACCAGACGTAAGATATTTTTTTAGATTCTCAAGTATTACGGCTGTTATTTCTTGTGGGTCCTCCGAAGGAGGCGTCTTTCCATTCTTCCTATAGGACTCAATGGTTTTCTCCCCAGTAACCTGTCTCCAACTTGGATCAAGCGTGTAGTGCTTCTCTACATGATCTTCTGTTGGAACAGTAATTTTTAGTCCGACCAGTTTAAGACCTACTTTTTCAAAGCGTCCAATTATCTCTCCAATAAGAGATCTTTGAACACCGTCTGGTTTTACTATTACCAGCGTTCTTTCTTTGCTAAATTTTGACATTTTATACTGTATTACTCTTCTTCTGATATTTTGCTTGGATCATCTCTTCTATATAAGAGCGGTCCTTGCCATATTGCTCATATGAGAGGTTCTTGATTGTCTCGACTTGCGACGTATCGCCTCCTTCAATAGGAACAATTTCAATATTAAAGGGGGAAACGGGTTTTCCGTCAACCAGTAGGCTGATATAGGCATTAAAGTTGTCTATATTGATTAAATCACTCACCTCAAAGGCTGGCTCAAACTGTTTTTCAAGATATGTCGCATCATCAGTACCAACACGAAACGCACATTTACTTCCTACGTTTCCAAATACAGCTTCTCTTATATTGTCGTCGAGTTGCGCAACAAATTGATGCGCGATATTAAGCGAAAGTTTATATTTTCTTGCTTCAGAGAGAATTGTTGACACGGAAGGGGTTGTAATATTTTGAAACTCATCAATATATAGATAAAACGGCGAAAGCTCTCCAGGATTATCCACGCGAGAAAGTGCGGCCATCAAAATCTTTCCTACGATAATGAGTCCAATTAAATGTGCGTTTATATCTCCAAGTCTTCCTTTTGCAAGGTTTACCAGAAGTATCTTTCTACCGTCCATAATCTCTCTGAAGTTAAAAGCGGACTTTTCTTGAACAACTATTGGCCTTATAACGTCATTTGCCAAAAATACGTCAAATTTGCTTGTTATATAAGGCACAATATTGGCCAGAGCCGATTCTCCTCCTGCTTTCTCTGCCACATCACGCCAAAACTGCACAACTAAAGGGTTTCCGCAACGTGACAGCTTGAGGCGTCTAAACTCTGCATCAGCTAAAACACGAGACACGTCAAGGAGGGTGTTACCAGTGCTTGGGTCTTCAATAACAAGCATGGTCGCATTTCTAAAATACTGCTCAAACATAGGACCAATTGATTCCGGAATAGAGCCATAGAGCTTCTGGAAAATACTAAACATTTCGTTTACTACGAAAGTTTTTTGCTCCGGTCGTGTCGGGTCATACTCAAGCATATTAAGACCCATCGGCCTTTCGGTTTGGCTTGGGTCAAAATAAATTACATCGGAATGTCTTTCCGGCGGAATAGAAGCCAATACATCGTTTAAATCATTCCCGTGAGGGTCAATAAAGCAAACTCCATCCCCGTTTTTAATATCTTGTATAATCATGCTCTTTAAAAGAGTAGATTTACCCGTTCCGGTTTGTCCTATGGTGTAGAAATGTCTTAATCGATCAAGCGGAGGAAAATAAATTGGAGTTTTTGTATTTGCGTATGAATTTGTACCAAGAAGCACCCCCGTATGAGGCATTCCTACAGGAGCCGGCACTTGTTTTGACTTGCTTTGTCTTAATTCTCTTGAAGTAGTGGCAACAGCGGCTGATAAATGATAAAGACCTGTTAGCTCTTTTAGATTAAGAGGCACTACTTCATCTTTTAAAAAAATACGAAACACAAAAGAATGTATAAACTTGCGAAGAGTGCCACGACTTATATCAGAAAATCTAAAACTATTGCCTAGCGCGTTTGAGAATTGATTAAAAGAAGATTCCAAATCATTTAATATATTCTCTGCGCGAACTTGATCTTTTGCCGAAGCTACAAGACGAATGTTTGTCGCAACAATTGGACTTTTTATTTTATTTCCAATTTCCTCTATTGAAACGGGGTCTACTCTTTTAGTAACCCCTTCCTCTTTTTTGGGTGGAGCTTTAAATATATCTCCTATACCTTTGGCGGCACGCATAGTGCCAGATTCTGGCAAATCATTTGCTAAGCTAAGCGGTCCTCCTGCGCTTATTTTATCGAGTGCCCCTTTATAGTGCTTGGTATAGCGCTCTCCTTTGGGGCTAAACATAATCTGCATAGCAGCGCCTTCTCCATCACTTTTTAATTTTGAAAAAGCCGAAAGTATTACGTTTAGAGGATCCTGCCCAAATTCTTCATATGTTTTTATTGGAAACGCCCCGCTCTTATTTAGTTTCGCGTAAGAACCAACAGCCACACCTTCGTAATTAAATATATTATAGTCATCACCACAAGTAGCTATTTTTGCACCTGGGAAAATTGCTAAAATTTGCTTTTCAAAGAGCTCCGTTTTTTCACTTGGTACTCCAATGTAAAATACCACTTCCTCCCCCGTAGTAGGTATCGCTATCTCAAAAGAAAATACGCTGTCTTTAAAAAACTTTTCATCAGCAATAGAAAACATTCCGTTGTAAAACTGCTCCATCAAAGAAAGTAGTTCCGGAAGACTTTTTTCTCTGTCTTCTTTGTTAGATGGAAGCGCTATTTCATATAATTTCATATGAAGAGCTCTCCAAGTAGCACTTTCTTCCTTAAGCCCGCTTACCGGGTAACCTGAAACCAAGTATTGGACCAAAAAACGATGGAAATCATCCTCAAGGTGAGGATTTTTCATTCCTTCAACAACACTTAAAGTATTTTTAACTCCTTTCTCCTGAAGAATCCCTAACAAATCCTGCATCCTCCCGTCATGGCTCTCTGGAGCAAGATTAAGAACTATTCCGTCTCTTTCTTCTGCCTCTATCTTATAATCTTTATCAAGAACCTCCTCCGGAGCCTGCGCTTTGTACTCCTCAATGTTTTTCCTTGCGATCCTTTCGCGCTCAATATTATTGTCACTTGATTCAATCTGGCGCTCCTTAAGAGCTACCTGTTCGCGAAGAAAAGCTATTTCTTCTTCAGGTGTACTAAACTTTTTTCCTTCAATTCCCAGAGCTTCTTCCATGAAGGTTATTATATCTCAATAACCTATCTATTTTTTAGTTATTATTTCCGGACCTTTTTTTGTTATTAAAATAGTATGCTCAAAATGCGCACTTCTCCCACTATCGCGAGTCCTTACTGTATAGTCATTTCTATCAAAAATCACCTTCTCTGACTTCTCATTTAACATAGGCTCAATTGCCAAGACCATGCCCTCTAAAAGCTCTGGACCCTCGTTAGGACGCCCATAATTGGGCACATTTGGCTCTTCATGTACTGCGCGTCCAACACCGTGACCACATAGCTCACGCACTATTCCATATCCATATGGCTTAACAAAACTCTCTATGGCGTACCCGATGTCACCTACTCTATTTCCGACTCTCGCTGCTTTTATGCCAATATGAAGAGCTTCTTTCGTTACGTTAAGTAGTTTTTTTGCAGCATTATCTATTTCACCCACTGGAACTGTAATCCCGCTATCAACTACTATTCCTTTGTGAACGAGTCCTGAATCAAGACCAATAATGTCACCCTCTTTAAGCACAATCGGATCTTCGTTTGGTATTCCGTGAACAACCGTATCGTTAACTGCAATACAGAGTGTGGCGGGGTAAGGTTTTGGTGCTCCTATTGGTTGGTAATTTAGAAAAGCCGACTTGTCTCCAAACATTCCTATCACTTCCTCCGCTTTTCTGTTTAGAACCTCTGTTGAGACTCCGGGATGAACAAGATCAGCAGTCTCGTGAAGAACTGTGGCTAATCTCCTACCAGCTTCTTTTAGGATCTCCTTCTCTTTTTTATCTTTAACTATCATGTAAGTCCCAGAGACTTCTTTGTCTCTACGTCAACTTCTTCGATTGTTTTGTTTCCATCTATCAAATGTATGTTGTGACCAAAATTTTTAAGCATTTCTATAACTGGTTTCGTACTTTCCTCATACCAGTTAAGTCTTTCATCTATATCTTCATCTTCTATGTCGTCCGCCCTTCCTCTTTTTCGAAGTCTGTCTGCCACAACTTCTCTATCTGTCTCAAGAACTATTACGTCTATCACTTCTCTTCCGTAAAACTTCATAGCTCCATCAAACACTGGAGCCTCGTTCGTGCGACGAGATAATCCATCAAGTAGAAGATGCTCATCTCCTTTAAAATTCTCAACAAGAAAGTCCCCCCAAAGTTTTATTGGAATAAAAGCAGGAAAAAGTTTTCCTTGATCTAATAACTCTTTCGAGAGCTCCTGTGTATATCCTTCTTTCTCAACAAACTCCCTTATAAGAGTACCTGACTCAATCGAAATGACCTCTCTATTTGGATCATTTTCTTCTAAATACTCTTTTACAAGAGCAACTTGCGTACCTTTGCCAGAGCCGGATATGCCAAAAAATGCAATTGTTCTAGGTTCCATAACCTCAGTATAGCGCGGTTATTAGTACTCGCGAATGGATACTTGAGCGTCTATTTTCTTCACCAAATCAAGCACCACAGAGACTGCAATTAGAAGCGCGGTTCCGCCTATCGCTATAGTGGTAATCCCTGTGACTGCCTGCATTCCAAGCGGAAGTACCGCAATAAAGCCGAGAAATAATGCCCCTACAAGTGTAATTCTGGTCAAAATCTTTCCGATGTATTCGCTCGTCATCCTTCCTGGCCTTACCCCCGGAATGAAAGCTCCGCTTCTCTGTAAGTTCTTTGAAATTGTGTCTGGGTCAAATGTGACAGCAGTATAGAAGTAGGTAAATAGAAATACCAGTAAGAAGTAAAGTATTCCGTAAAAGAGCTGATTCGATAGAGCCCCGAGAATGGCGGATGAAACTAAACTCACTATTTCTCCTCCAATTCCTGCAAGAAAACTAAACACCATTTGAGGAAATAGAAGTATTGCGAGAGCAAAAATAATTGGAATAACTCCAGCTTGGTTCACTCTTAATGGAAGATAGGTTGAAATACCTCCATAGACTTTCGTCCCACGGACTCTCCTTGCGTATGTAATTGGTATGGGTCTTTCAGCTTCGGTAATAATGACAACCCCAGCAGTAATAATAAGTCCAATTAGGATGAACCCTAGGTAAAGCGGAACTTGTGATACATCAAATGTAAATATAAGCTGGCTAAGAGCTGTAGGTAGCCCTGCAACAATTCCTGCAAAAATGATGAGTGACACTCCGTTTCCGATTCCAAACTCCGTAATGAGCTCTCCAATCCACATAAGGAGTATTGAACCAGCCGCAATAACAACAACGTTTGTTACTGTCTGAAACATCCCGAGGTCAGCGACTATGCCTTGCCTTTGAAGAAGTATGAAAAATCCAAGAGCCTGAACGAAAGCCAGAGGTACTGTTAAAAGCCTTGAGTACTGACTGAATTTTTTCCTTCCAGCCTCTCCTTCTTCCTGATACATCATCTTTAGCTTAGGCGACATAATAGTAAGAAGCTGCATAATAATAGAAGCAGTAATGTAGGGTCCCACTCCAAGCATCACAATTGAGAGATTAGCCAAACCTCCACCAGAGAATATGTTTAATAGCCCAAGGAATTGGTTATTTGAGAAAAAGTTTGCAAGTTGAATTGGATCAATCCCAGGAATTGGAATAACAGCAAGTATTCTAAAAAGAGCCAGCGTTGCAATAACAAAAAGGATTCTTTTCCTTAGGCCTTCGTCCCTTATTACAAGCTTTAATTTCTGAAAAAATGTATCGAGCATTTTATTTTACTGATCCTCCGGCTTTCTCTACAGCTTCTCGAGCAGCAGCAGAAACCTCTGCACCAGATATGTTCACTGCTTTTGTAAGCTTTCCGCCCCCAAGAATCTTAACCTTTGGATATTTCTCTCCCTTCTTTTTAAATACTCCTTTGCTGTGAAGAGTCTTAGGGCTTACATTGTCTCCTGCCTCAAATAGAACTTCAAGAGATGACAGATTAACAGGAATAGCACTATCTTTAATACTCTTAAACCTGTAGCCACGAAGTTTTGGAAGTTTCTTTATAACATCTCTCATAGCCGGTCTTATACTGTGTCCGGCACGAGCCTTTTGTCCTTTATGACCACGTCCTGAAGTCTTTCCACGAGCTCCTCCTCTTCCAACTCTTTTCTTGGTATCTCTTTTTGTATTCGGTTTTAAATCACTTAACTGCATATTATTTAGCTAAAGTTCCAAGAGCTTTTATGGTAGCCCTTGCGTTATTTAACTTATTTTTACTTCTTGAGAAGAGCTTTGCGGTAACATCAGTGACTCCTGCCAACTCAAGTACAATTCTCACTGATGAACCAGCTACAAGACCACGTCCTTTTGAAGGCCTTATCTCAACAACAGATGCGCCATATTTTGAGGATACATCATGCCTTATACTCATGGTCTTTGTTAGGTTAACTTTGACCATATTTTTCTTTGCATTCTTTACAGCTTTTTCAATAGCAAGAGCTGTGTCAGACGCCTTTCCATTTCCTACTCCAACACGCCCTTTTTTGTCTCCCAAAACCATAGCCACACTGAAGCTAAATCTTCGCCCACCGCCCATAACTCTAGTAACACGACGAATACTTATTACCTTCTGAAGAAATTCAGACTTTGCCCTATCCTCTCTTTTAACAACCTTCCTAGGATTCCTCCTGAAAGGCTTTTTCTCATTAGTTGTTTTCTTTTCTTCAGTTGCTGTAGCCATATTTAAAAAGTTAATCCACTCTCGCGAGCACTGTCTGCAAATGCCTTAATGTTTCCTGTGTAAGCAAATCCTCCACGGTCAAACACCACATTTTCAACTTTATTTTCTTTAGCTCTCTTTGCTAAAAGTTGCCCGGCCTCTTTTATTCTTTCCTCTTTTGTTTTTCCTTTTGATTCAGAAGAAGAAGCCATGGCTAGTGTGTTTCCATTTTCATCATCAATAAGCTGAGCTACCAATCTAGTATTTGATTTAAATATAGAAAGACGTGGGCACTCTTTCGTACCTGTTATTTTCGCGCGAATTCGTCTTCGCCTACTATCCCTTTTCTCTGTTTTTACGCTAGATTTCATATTAGGCTACAGCTTTCTTACCTTGCTTTCTTCTTACAACCTCGTCTTCATACCTTATTCCCTTTCCTTTGTAAGGCTCTGGCTTTTTGACCAACCTGATGTTTGATGCAAATTGACCTACTTTCTCTTTATCAGAGCCAGAAATTGTAATAACATTTTTCTCTGCAGATACGTTTAGCCCTTCAGGAGCTTCAAGTTTTACAGGATGCGAAAATCCAACGTTTAGCACAAGGTCCTTTCCTGACACTTCTGCCTTGTACCCAACTCCTTCAACTACGAGCTTCTTTTCATAAGGAGTGTTAACCCCATTCACCATATTTTTGATGTGAGAAGCAAAAGTTCCCCAAAGAGCTTGGGATAGTTTTGAATCGTTTGCAGGACTTACGCTAACCTCTCCGTCTTTTATATCAATATTAACTCCACTAAAGGGCTTCTTTAGTTCACCAAGAGGACCTTTAACGATTATCATTCCGTCGTTTGCACTTACTTCCGTTTTCTCCGGAATAGTTATTGTTTGTTTTCCAATTCGCGACATATTACCAAATCTTAAATAGAGCCTCTCCTCCTACGCTTCCTTTCCTTGCTTCATCATCGGTAAGAATTCCTTTTGGAGTTGAAAGTATCATTGCTCCTTTTCCATATTTAACCGGGTGAGCCTCTTTTGCTGATGAATAAACTCTTTTACCGGGCTTTGAAACTCTCTTTACATCATTTATCCTCGGAGAATCATCTTTTCCATAAAGAAGATTTACCTCGATTGATTTCTGAACCTTCTTTCCCTTCTTCTCAACTGAACCCACAAATCCTTTTTTGTTTAACTTCTCAAGGATTGCTAACTTCAATTTTGAATGAGGAACAACCACGGCTTTTTTCCCAACCGCGCCAGCGTTTTTCAGCTGAATTATTAAATCTCCTACAGGGTCGTTTACCATGACGATTTCTTAATTCCAGGAATTTGTCCTTCGTTTGCAAGCTCTCTAAAACAAATTCTGCATATATCAAAGGCCCTCATATAGCCACGCTTCCTACCACAACGAAAACAACGCCTTACTACGCGAGATTTAAATTTTGGGGTCTTTTGAGACCTTGCTATTACTGAAGTTTTAGCCATATATACAAACAAAAAACGCTCTGTGCGTTCGGTGAAATCCTATCAACTGAGCCACTTTAAGTCAAATGCCAGATTTATTCTTCTTTCTTAAAAGGAATTCCTAGCTCAGTCAAAAACGCCTTGGCAGTTTCCTTGTCCTCTACGCTCGTTACCAGCGTAATAGACATACCAAATACATCCCTTAGATCCTCGTCCGAAGTCTCTGGGAAAATAGTGTGCTCTTTGACTCCTATTGTAAGATTTCCCATCTCATCTATTGAATTTGGAGAGATTCCTCTGAAATCGCGTGTACGAGGAAGCGCAATATGAATCAACTTGTCTAGAAAATCATGCATTCTTGCTCCGCGGAGAGTTACCTGATATCCACTAGTGTCTCCTTCGCGCACTTTAAATGATGCAATTGATTTTTTTGCAGGACGCGCAGATGGTTTCTGTCCTGTAATCTTTGAAAGTCTATCCGTAATTAGCTCAAATTTTTTCTTATCCTTTAGTTTTCCAACCCCAGTTGAAATAACCACTTTCTCTACACGAGGAGTTTGCATTACGTTTGAAAAACCTAATACCCCTTTAAGCACTTCAAACATCTTATTCTGTTTTTCTTTCGTGATTTGCATACTATATCTTTGTGCCGCTCTTCTTTGTGGTTCTTATATAAGCTCCATCCACTCTTTTGGCAATTATTCTGGTTGGCTTTCCAGTTTTCGGATCTTCTATCATTACATTTGATACATGAAGTGGCATTGTTCTATCAACTACCTGCCCTTTTTGTCTTTTAGCATTTGCCCTTTGATGTCTTTTCTTAATGTTTACCCCCTCCACTATCACCTTTTCATCTTTTGGAAATGCGCGAACCACCTTTCCAGACTTACCCTTGTCCTGACCAGATATAACTATTACTTTATCGCCTTTCTTTATTTTCATATTTAAACTACCTCCGGTGCTAGAGAGACTATTTTCTGATATCCACGCTCGCCAATTTCCCTTGGAATTGGACCAAAAATTCGCCCTGCGCGCGGTTCTTTCTTCTCCTTTTCAACTATTACGACCGCATTCTCGTCAAAGCGGATATATGAGCCATCCTTTCTCCTGAAAGGTTTCCTTTGGCGAACTACCACCCCTCTTAGCACTTCCTTTTTCTTAACCTGCTTTCTTGGCTCTGCCACTTGAACAGAAAGTACCACCTCGTCTCCAATCTCCGCGTAGCGGCGCTTTGAACCTCCGAGTACTTTAAATACTCTCGCAGTCTTTGCTCCGGTATTGTCTGTTACTTTTACTAATGTCTGTGGCTGAATCATATTAATTAACTACTACAAAAGATTTTGTCTTTGATATTGGCTTTGACTCCTTTATCTCAACATTATCTCCCACCTCGTGCTTATTCCCGGCATCGTGCGCGTGATACTTCTTAGTACTTTTTACATACTTTTGATACTTGGGATGCTTCGTGTAGCGAGTAACGGCAACAACCACAGTGTCTTTCATCTTGTCTGACACTACTGTGCCTTTTAATGTCTTTTGTTTTGAAGTTTTCTCTTCCATGTTATTTATTCTTTCGTGAACTTAACTCCGTTAATGTTCTCGCTATTTCCTTCCTTAGATTTTTTCCCTCTTTAACGTTTCGAGTTTTTGTTCCAGTGATTCCAAATCTAAAGTTTCTAAGAGATTCCCTTTTGTCTGAGAGATTTTTCATTAAATCCTTATCACTTTTTTTCGTTTTCTCTGCCATATTATCCCTGTCTCTCTACTATCTTTGTTTTCATAGGAAGTTTTGTGCCGGCTTTTCTTAGCGCCTCCCTTGCTATTTCAGCACTTACTCCATCTACTTCAAAAATTATTCTTCCGGGGCGAACCTCAAAGACATATCCCTGGAGATCTCCCTTTCCTTTACCCATTCCAACTTCGGCTGGCTTTGCAGTGTATGGCCTGTCTGGAAAAATTCTTATCCAAGTCTTTCCAACCTTTCCAAGAGTCCTACTTATAACTCGTCTTGATGCTTCTATTTGGTTTGACTTAACTCTCGCTGGAGCCATTGCCTTAAGGCCGAATGAACCAAAGGCAACGGTAGTTCCTCTGGTATCAGGAGACATGAGGCGCTTCGCGCTTTTTCGCGCAGTTTGCCACTTTCTGAATTTTACTTTTTTGGGTAACAACATATTACTCTTCAAAAATATCTCCCTTGTAAATCCATACTTTTATCCCAATGGCGCCATACGGAAGATACGCCGCTTCCTTTGAAAAATCAATGTCTGCTCTAAAGGTCTGAAGCGGAATCCGACCTCTCTTTATCTCTTCTTTTCTACTCATATCTGCACCACCAAGACGTCCTGAAACAGCAACTCTCACACCCTTTACGTCCCTGTTAGCCATTACCTTCTCAACGGTTTGTTTTAATACCCTTCTGAAAGGCATTCTCTTTTCAAGCGCCTCTGCAATCATTTGAGAAACTATTGCTGCGTTTGATTCAGGGGAGCGAACCTCTTCAACATCAAGTTTTATCTCCGGAGTCTCCTCTAGTTTTATTTTTTTGAGCACCTTCTCAATGTCGGCTTTTATTTTCGTGCTTCCCTCACCATTTCTTCCAATAATAAGGCCTGGGCGTGATGTTTTTAAAATTACACGAAGCACTTTGTCGTTTCTCTCAATTTCAATTGAGCTGACATACATTCCGCGCAATCTTTTAACCAAAAACTCACGTACTTTTGTGTCCACCTTTAGAGACTCGCGGTACTTTTTCTTATCAGCAGTAAACCAACGACTCTTCCAGTCGCGAAGTATTCCAAGACGATGCGCATATGGATGTACGTTGTGAGTCATATTACTTACCGTTAGTGCCAAGCTCCAAATTAATGTGGCTTGTTCTTTTTAAAATTTGTGCCGCTCTTCCGCGAGCACGCGGTCTGTATCTTTTAAATATTATTCCCGGATCAACAGTTATCTTTTTTATAGTTAAATCTGCTTCATTCGCTCCCTTAGCTTTTGCATTGGCACTGGCTGACTTTATAAGCTTGCTAACTGAAGAAGCTGCACGCTTTGGCATAGAAGAAAGTGTGGTTAGGGCGTGATCTACCTTTTTGCCACGCACAGCGTCAGCCACAAGTCTTACTTTTCTGGGTGATTGTCTGTAATTTGAGAGTTTTGCTTTCATATTTATTTTGAATCTCCTGCTGCCTTAGCGGCTTTTGCTGCAGTAATTTCAGCCTCACGCTGCCTTTGCTCAAGCTCTTTTTGCATTTTTCCACCGTGACGATGAAATTTCTTAGTTGGTGCAAATTCTCCGAGCCTGTGTCCAACCATTTCATCAGTTACAAAAACATCTATGTGGTCTTTTCCATTATGAACACCAAAGGTAAAGCCGACCATATCAGGACTAATCTGGCTTCCTCGTGCCCACGTCTTAATAGTCCCAGACTCTTTTGGGCTCTTGCCTTCAATTTTTCTTGTGACCCTTGGGTCAACGTATGGTCCTTTCTTTATTGATCTTGCCATAACAAAAAGCTCCTACGAGCTTGGCTGAAATATTAGCTAAAACATTAGGCTATGTCAAACAGAGGGCGCCGGAACTCATTCATACAAATCCGGCGCATTAGTTGGGGTAAAGGTAGGTTCTACTCCCGCCTTTTAACTTAATTGGCTCTCTTCTACCATCCACTCTGAGCTCAAAGTCCGCGCCTCTTCTCATACGGAGCTTTCTTGCTGGAACTTTGAGAAAAACACGCTTACCAGTGGCAATCTTCCTGGATGAGTTGAATACAAACCTGCAACCCGAAAGTGGTCCTTCTCCACCTCTTGTCCTGAGGCGAACTACTTCGTAGTCATATCCTCCGTTTGGGCCTTCTTCTCTTGAGACGATTTTGCCTCTCCAAGTCTCGGCAAATGGCACAACTAAAGTATCGTTCATAGTGAACCTCCTTACCGTTTCGCTATTTTAAATATACAAAAATGGGGAAAATTAGCTATCAGGTAAAGAAAAATTTGCGACTCATCCGGTTGAGTCGCAAATTTTGGCTTATATTAAGGGTTTTTTGGAGTGTATTACCTTCTCTTTCCTACTTTTCTTCTTCTAACAATTAGTGAGTTTGAATATTTCTTTGAGCGTCTTGTCTTTTGACCCTTTCCTGTAGGCTTGCCCCATTTGCTTCGAGCACGTCTGTGACCGCGCCCAGCCTTCCCTTCACCACCACCATGTGGGTGATCCACCGGATTCATGGCCGCGCCACGAACTGTTGGACGCCTTCCCATATGTCGCGCACGACCTGCTTTTCCAATATTTACTAATTTATGCTCCTCATTTGAAACTTCACCAATTGATGCCCAGGCCTTATCACTTACCTTTCGCACTTCGCTTGATGGCATCTTTAAATGTGCAAATCCTCCATCAATAGCAATCACTTCTGCATAGTTTCCAGCAGAACGTGCAATCTTTGACCCTCCTTCTGGTTTTAGCTCAACGTTGTATACAAAAGTACCGACAGGAACTTTCTTAAGAGGCATTCTGTTTCCAGGCTTTAGCTCTGCATTTTCTGAAGTAATTACAGTATCACCAACTTCAATTGATTGTGGCAAAAGCGTGTAGCGCCTCTCTCCATCAGCGTAGAGAAGTATTGCAATAAATCCTGAGCGATTTGGATCATACTCAATAGTTTCAACCTTAGCTGGAACATCTTTCTTATTATATTTGAAATCAATCTCTCTGTAGCGCCTTTTGTGTCCGCCTCCTTTGTGTCGTGTGGTAATTCTTCCGGCACTGTTTCTTCCCACAGAACGTTTAACTCCCTTTGTTAGAGATTTGAGAGGCTTCTTTTTTGTAAGTTTCTTGTAACTTACAACTGACATTCCTCGTCTTCCTGGTGTTGTTGGCTTGTGAACTTTCATATCTTATATTTGCTTAGCGAGTGTAACGAAGTGAAGCGAGCTTAGCAATATGTTAGATCCCGTTAGTGAAAAGTCGCCCCAGACGGCTGAAGCCATGCCTACGGCAGGGCGTTCACTAACGAGATTAAGAAAATTGTAATTCACTGCGTTCATAATATTTTCTAAACAATTGAAATTGAATCTCCTTCCTTTAGGTAAACATATGCCTTCTTTCCTCCGCTCTTTACTCCACTTCTTCCGCGAATTCTTGTAGAGACTTTCTTTGATGGAACTTTGGCAATGTTTACTTTAACTGGGGTTACTTTAAATAGATGCGCTACTGCGTCAGATACGTCTTTTTTATTTGCCCTAGGATCAACATTAAATACATATACATTCTCCGTAGTCTGCTTAACGGTTGCCTTCTCTGTAACTCGGGGCTGGATTAGCACTCTTGAAAGATCTTTTCCAGAAGAAATAGTAGGGACAATCTTCTTTGCCTCTACTTTTGGCTTTTCCTCTTTTTTAGGAGCAGCCTTTACCTCTGCTTTTTTAGCAGGCTCTTTCTTTTCCTCTTCTTTCTTTTTAAATCCAAATAATGCCATGTTACTTATTTCTATTCTCAAGACTTTCTACTGACTCTTTAGGTTTTGAAATAACTAAATATTTATACTTCAGAATCTTAACCGGGTTTAGATTCTTAACTTCATCAACTTCTACATTTCCAAAATTAGAGAAACTCTTTTCCGCCATCTTATTTTTATCACCCAGAGCAATGAGAGCACTGTTATTTTTCTTTGATAGAAGTGTCTCAAAGCCTTTAACTTTTGAAAGTGATGTGAGGGCTCCGTGAGCTACTGCCGTCTTTGGTTCAGAAAACACAAATTCGTCCACAAATAGCACCTCACCGTCTTTAACTTTTCTTGAAAGAGCACTATAAAGTGCCTTTGTGCGCATTCTTTTATTAATCTTTTTTGAATAGTCTTTTTCTTTCCTTGGACCAAATGTTATTCCACCTCCGCGCCAGATTGGAGAACGACTTGAACCGTGTCGCGCACGTCCTGTTCCTTTCTGTCTCCAAGGCTTTCTTCCACCACCACTTACTTCACCTCTGTCTTTGGTGTGCGCAACTGGGGTGCGAGCATTTGCCTCCATTGATACAACTACCTGGTGAATTAGGTCCGCATTAAAGGGCGCACTAAATACTGCCTCTGGAAGTTTTATCTTTCCTGTCTCTTTACCTTCTTGGTTATAAATTTTTGCTTCCATCCCATCAGAAAGTCGGCCTGTTTTCCTTACAGGACTCTTTGTATTCTCTTTCTTTGTTTTAGTTTCTTCTGCCATATTACTTATTTGCGACTTCTAACGGGACACGTATTATTTTCCTCGTACTTCTACAAGAGTCCCACGGCGACCTGGAATAGCTCCCTTTATAATGAGCTGGTTTTTTTCCTTATCCGCACTAAGCACTTTTAAATTCTTTACAGTTACTCTGTCTGTTCCCATTCGCCCTGACATTTTTTTTCCTTTAAAAACTCTTTGTGGCCCTGTAGCCCCAATTGAACCAGGGGCACGCTCCGAGTGCTTTTGCCCGTGACTTCGTGGTCCACCATGGAAGCCGTGCCTTTTAACTGTTCCTTGAAATCCCTTTCCTTTTGAAACTGCACTTACCTCAACCACGTCTCCTTTCTCAAAGGCTGAAACATCTACTTTGTCGCCTTTCTTATGCTCCCCCGTTCCGCGAAACTCGCGCAGATATCTAAAGAGTCCTAAGTCTTTTAAGTGACCTTTTAGCGGCTTATTTATATTTTTTTCATTCCTATCTCCATAACCAACCTGAACCGCGCTGTATCCGTCTTTCTCATCATCCTTTATTTGAGTAACTACCATAGGCCCAGCATCTAAAACTGTTACAGGGTGAACCCGGCCTTCCTCATCAAAGACCTGGGTCATATATTGCTTTGTTCCTAATATAAACTTCATATTTACGAAAAAAACGCCACAATGGCGCCTGCTCGCCTTGCGAGCTATTGCCATTGGTACGGCTTTGCGTACATAGCTACTCAAATGAGTACAGAGAGAGTGTACAGGAGCACAGAAAAAACGCAAGAAAACCAAAAACCCGCCTCTCGGCGGGTTTTTGGAAATTTTGGAAATGCTCTAAAGCATTTTTACGTCGATATTAACTCCAGACGGCAAATTAAGGTTCGTAAGCGCCTCCACCACTTTCGGTGTCGGACTCGTTATATCAATCAGTCTCTTGTGCACTCGCATCTCAAATTGCTCTCGCGCATCCTTATGCACAAATGCTCCTCGATTGACAGTGTATTTCTTAATCTCCGTTGGAAGAGGGATTGGTCCCACAGTTTTCGCGTCATAGCGAAGTGCAGTATCCATAATCTGCTTTACGGAAGTATCAAGCACTTTGTGCTCATACGCTCTTACTCGTATACGCAGTTTCTGGAAATCCTCCTCTGGAGTTGCTTTTTTCTTAGGAGAAGCAGCTCTTGCCGCAGCCTTTTTAGGCGCTTTCTTAGCAGCTGGTTTTTTAGCTGCAGCTTTCTTTGCTGTTTCCTTTGTTGTCATAGTTCAATTATTGCACTCGTGGTGCAAATTGCTAGGCGACTACCTTTGTAACCACTCCAGCTCCAACAGTCTTTCCACCTTCACGAATCGCGAAGCGCTGTTGCTCTTCAAGTGCAACCGGCCCAACAAGCTTTACCTTGAATGTTACGGTGTCTCCTGGCATAACCATCTCTGTTCCCTCAGGAAGAGTAACATCTCCGGTAACGTCAGTCGTTCGCATGTAGAACTGCGGCTTGTAACCTGTAAAGAATGGTGTGTGTCGTCCACCTTCGTCTTTGTTAAGAATGTAGACTTCAGCTTCAAACTCTGTGTGAGGGGTGATTGAACCACCTTTTGCTAGAACCTGTCCGCGGTGAATATCTTCTTTCTTTGTTCCTCGAAGAAGAATTCCTGCGTTGTCTCCAGCTTCACCTTCTTGGAGCTGTTTGTTAAACATCTCAACTCCCGTAACGGTAGTTTTCGTTGTCTCTTTTATTCCAACGATTTCAATTTCCTCACCAACTTTTACTTTTCCTCTCTCAATTCGCCCTGTTACCACTGTACCTCGTCCTTCAATTGAGAAGATATCTTCAATTGGCATAAGGAATGGCTTGTCGGTGTCACGCTCTGGCATTGGGATGTAGTCGTCAAGTGCTTTTGCAAGCTCAAGAACTTTCTTTACCCACTCGTCATCAGCTGAACTAGCTTCAAGGGCTTTAAGAGCTGAACCCTTAATGACTGGTGCATTCTTACCGTCAAACTCATACTTCGTTAGAAGCTCTCGTACTTCCTCTTCAACTAGGTCAACTAGGTCATTGTCATCAACCTGGTCTACCTTGTTAAGGAAAACGATAATCTTAGGCACTCCAACTTGGCGAGCAAGAAGAATGTGCTCTCTAGTTTGGGGCATAACCCCGTCAGATGCTGCAACCACTAGGATTGCGCCGTCCATCTGTGCGGCACCAGTAATCATGTTCTTGATGTAATCCGCGTGACCTGGTGCATCAATGTGTGCGTAGTGACGACTTGCTGTCTCGTACTCGTTGTGTGAGAGAGCAATAGTAATTCCACGCTCCTTTTCCTCAGGTGCGTTGTCAATCTCGTCAACTTTTCGCATCTTCACGTTCTGCCCGTCTAGGGAAAGAGAGTGAAGAATAGCTGCAGTAAGAGTAGTCTTTCCGTGGTCAACGTGACCAATGGTTCCTACGTTTACGTGCGGCTTTGATCGATCAAAATCTGCCATAATACTCTAATAATTATGTAGGAGAAAGTGGTGAGAGCGCGAGAACGTCTCATCACTACCACCTACACGCTAATAATCGAGTCAATGCTACAAAGCAAGCTTTGTCAGAAAGAAAATATCGACATATTTTCTTTCTACCCGCAGTAAACACTGCGAGGCATTAATCTCTCATGTTACGACGGCGCTCGGACGCCATGAGAAACTTGTTTCTCGCGTCGCTCCTCGCTTGTCGTAATAATAAAGAGCGAACATTTCTGCCCGCATAAAAAAACACGCCTCATGCGATATCAATATCTTATTTATATATTGAGAAAAGTCAAGAGATTTTAAGTCCTCTTCTCTATAATCTCCTTTGCAACGTTTTGAGGCACTACTGCGTAGTGGTCAAACTCCATAATAGAGGTTCCGCGCCCCTCGGTCATTGAGCGAAGTGCAGTAGCGTATCCAAACATCTCTGAAAGTGGAACTTTAGCGTTTACTACTTTCATCTCGCCACGATCATCCATACTCTCCACTGATCCGCGCTTTGAGTTTAGGTTTCCTGTAATGTCCCCCATAAATTTCTCCGGCACTGTTACATCAACTTTCATAACCGGCTCAAGAAGCACCGGCTTTGCTTGTTTTGCCGCATCTTGAAAAGCTTGTGAGGCTGAAATCTTAAATGCAATTTCAGATGAGTCCACATCATGGTATGAGCCATCGTAAAGCTCCACTGAAACATCAACTAGTGGGTAGCCTGCTACAATTCCACGCTCCATTGCCTCGCGAACTCCCTTCTCAACAGCAGGAATGTATTCATTTGGAATAACTCCACCCTTAATTGAGTTAATAAATTCAAAATGCTCTTCTCTTTTAGTAGTTTTTGGAATTTTGGCACCTTCCTCAATAGCTTCAAGAGGCTTAATTCTTATCTTAGTGTGTCCGTATTGACCACGGCCACCAGTTTGCTTGATGTATTTGTTCTCAACATCGGCTGTTCCTTGGATTGTCTCACGATACGCAACTTGCGGTGCTCCAACGTCAGCTTCAACAGAGAATTCGCGCTTTAATCGGTTAACAATAATCTCAAGGTGAAGCTCGCCCATGCCGGAGATGATTGTCTCGAGCGTCTCTTGGTCACTCGCTACTCTAAATGTTGGATCTTCATCAGATAGTTTCGAAAGTGCCAGTCCGAGTTTCTCTTGATCAGCTTTTGTCTTTGGCTCAATACGAAGTGAGACCACAGGCTCTGGGAATACAATCTCTTCAAGAATAATTGGGTTATCTTCATCACAGAGCGTGTGTCCAATCTTTGCGTCCTTCATTCCAACTGCCGCTGCAATCTCTCCAGTAAATACCTCTTTTACCTCTTCTCTTTTGTCAGCCTGAAGGCGAACAATGCGTCCCACACGCTCTTTCTTTCCGGTAATTGAGTTATATATGTAAGAACCAGCTTCAACTTTTCCAGAGTAGACTCTAAAGAATGAAAGTTGTCCTACAAAGGGATCGGTCTGTAGTTTAAATACAAGTGCTGAAAATGGTTCTTCGTCAGACGGCTTTCTCTCTATCTCCTCATCAGTCTTTGGATGGGTTCCTTTTGCAGCTGGAAGGTCAGTTGGCGAAGGAAGATAGTCAACAACTGCGTCAAGTACAGTTTGCACTCCCTTGTTCTTAAGTGCTGATCCAGCAAAGACTGGAAAGATTTCATTTGCGATGACTGCCTTTCTTAAAGTTTTCTTTAGTTCATCAACTGGAATCTCAGACCCTTCCAGAAACTTCTCCATTTGTGCGTCATCGTGCTCTACGATTTTCTCAACGAGCTCTGCGTGATATTTTTCGGCGTCAGCCTTAAGTTCTTCCGGAATTTCTTCCTCCAGTACTTCAGCCCCCATTGTTCCTTCAAACTTATACGCTTTCATCTTTAGAAGGTCCACAACTCCCTCATGTTTGTCCTCTTCTCCTATTGGAATCTGCACACGAACCGCTTTTTTAGAAAGTCGATCAAGAACTGTAGCGTATGAACGCTCAAAAGAAGCGCCTGTTCTGTCTAATTTATTAATAAAACAAAGTCGTGGCACTTGTGCCTCCTCGGCGTAGCGCCAGTTGGTCTCGCTTTGTGGCTCAACCCCCGCAACGCCGTCAAAAACAACAACGGCGCCGTCTAAAACGTGCATAGAGCGCTTTACTTCAGATGTAAAATCAATGTGCCCTGGGGTATCAATAATATTGAAACGATGCTTCTTCTCTTCGTCCCCTTTTGCATAAGTCGGAGTCCAGAAACAAGTAATAGCAGCAGCGGTAATAGTGATTCCGCGCTCACGTTCTTGTTCCATCCAGTCAGTCACAGTTTCTCCTTCGTGAACCTCTCCGATCTTGTGGCTCATTCCAGTATAGAAAAGAATACGTTCACTGGTCGTTGTTTTACCAGCGTCCACGTGCGCAACTATTCCAAAGTTTCTAACTTTCTCTAGGGGGTAATCTCTAGCCATAATTACAAAAATAAAATGCTGGCCATGCCAACACGATAGCACTATATATTAAAGAAAAACTTCAAGCAAGCTTTAAACGCGTAACCTCCGGCGCACGGCCGGAGGTTAGTACTCGTTTACAAATTGGAGCTTAAGCTCAAAATGCTCCACGACTTTCTCCTCAGTAAGAGGGTAATTCAGAGCCCACATGAAGAGTTGTGTGTGGCGTCCATACTCTGAGAAGGAGTAGAGCGCTAACGCGGCAACATTTCTTTTTATTGGAACTCGGTCTGACCTTATTCTGGCTAACGTTACTGGAATCACTTCTCCGTTTACGCGAATGGTCTTGTGCTTCAGGACAATCTCAAAGCGTTCTTTGGGATCACGAAACTTCTCAACCGCAAGTTCGAGAACTTCCACAACACTGAACTCAACATAGACATCAAGGAGCGCGTATCCGAAATTGGATCTGACTGGCTCTCCGCTGGGAAGCTTTAGCTTCGCGCGAGAAAAAGGTCGCCTAATTATTTTCCCAAGAACATACTCACATGAAAAAATTGAAGTATGTATTCCCTTAAATAGTTCCGGGATAGGCAGACTTTGAGAGTCTTGTCTCGCTCCATTTACCTCATTCATACAACTCTCAAAATGTTTCTGACGAGAGGTCTCTTCAGACCTCTCCGGTTTGGCACAGCCCCACATCAAAAATGCGAGGCAGATCGCGAACAACTTGTTCATCTCATCACCTCACAATTTAAAAAGCGGTGTCTCCACCACTTGTTTAGCACATTGAAATTGGTATGAGAAGCTTTGTCCCAATCAGAAACCACGGACTCTAATTTTGAGATACAGTGCAAGGCGTGGAGCGAAAACACTGCGAGTAATACTTTTCAGTATTGTGAGCGGTGTTTTTGTGAACACAACGAAGCAACGTGCTCAAAATGAGAGTTCGTTACCAGGCGAAATGAGCAAAGGCCTTATTCGACTCCGCCATCTTGTGAGTATTCTCCCTTCTCTTAACCGCCTCTCCCTCGTTTTTACTAGCTGATACCAACTCTTGCGCAAGTCTTTTGTACATTGCTTTTCCCTTTCCGGCTTTTGCAGCATTCACTATCCAACGAAGCGCAAGTGCGAGACGTCTTTCTTGGCGCACTTCTCTAGGAACTTGGTAATTTGCACCACCAACTCTCCTTGAACGAACCTCCATAGTAGGACCAACGTTTCTTATTGCTGTTTCAAACACTTCCATTGGATCTGACCCTTTTTCAATATTCTTTATTTCATCAAGCGCAGAATAAACTACACGCCTTGCTGTGTTTTTCTTTCCACGCTCCATTATGTAGTTAACAAGTTTAGTTACCTTCTCGGATTCATACACCATATCAGGCTCAAGCGCTCTCTTTTTCTGGATTGGTCTTCGCATATTTATTTAGGTCTTTTTGATCCGTACTTTGAGCGACCTTGTTTTCTGTTTTCAACACCTGAAGTATCTAATTTTCCGCGAACTATTGTGTAGCGAACGTTAATATCCTTCACACGTCCACCTCGAACGAGCACAACGGAGTGCTCTTGTAGGTTGTGTCCCTCTCCTGGAATGTAGGCTGTTACTTCCATTCCGTTTGTAAGTCGAACTCTAGCAATCTTTCTAATAGCGGAGTTTGGCTTACGTGGGTTTTTGGTAGTTACTTTTATACAAACTCCTCTTTTAAATGGTGACGGGAAGCGGGTTGGTCTGTTTTTTAAGCTATTGAAACCACGTCGAAGCGCCACAGCTTTTGAGCGGCTTCCAGTCTTGCTTCTCTTTTTCTTTACTAGTTGATTTATTGTCGCCATATAAACAAAAGTGCCTGTTTGGCACAGGAATACTCTACTTTTTTAGCCACTTAAAGTCAATATAAGTTCATCAATTTATATCCCTGCTAAAAATGTTGAGATTGTGCCAATAAATCTAAATATAGGTGCGCCAAAGACAATTATAAATAATATGAGGAGCCCGAATGACAGAAAAATATTCCTTTCCATAATATTTCTGAAGTTTGAGTACTGCATTGACAGGCCAAGTGGCAATATGACAGACAAGACCTTTGAGCCATCAAGAGGCGGAATAGGAAGGAGGTTAATGACGGCGAGCAATACATTTATATATATGATCACACTTGCAAGTTCAACAAATGCAGGTGTAAGAAAATTTCCTGCTACACCAACGCGGATTAAAACAGCAAAGAAAAGTGCAATTACAATATTAATGAGCGGCCCAGCAGCGGCAACCCACGCTTCTCCCCACTTTTGATTGCGAAGATTATAAGGATTGTATGGCACCGGCTTTGCATAGCCAAAAAGAAATGGTGAACTCGATAGTACTAATAGTCCTGGTAGAAGGATTGAGCCAAAAAGATCTAGGTGGCGAATCGGATTTAGCGTGAGCCTGCCTGCAATTCGCGCAGTTGGGTCTCCGAGCATATTTGCCGCGTAGCCATGAGCTACTTCATGCACCACCACAGAGAGAATGAGCACTATAATAATGAATACAAAATCTATTTGCATAGCTGTGTAGTGAATGATAGCATCTAGCAGACCTTTACACGAAGTGTCATCTAGGTCTGGTGACCCAGTTAAATCCTTTCAATCTATGCTCTTTTTTGTCTATGTACTCCAATCGAGTAAAGATAAGAAATTTTACACTGGATATACAAGAGATTTGAAAGGACGATTTGAGGAACATTCAAAAGGTAGAGTGTCTTCGACCAAAGACAGGAGACCACTGAAGTTAATATATTACGAAGCATGCATTAGCAAAGAGGATGCATTGCATCGTGAAAATTATCTTAAGACTCATCACGGTAGAATGTTCCTAGGCAAAAGACTCAAATCGTATTTAACCGGGTGAAACAAGTACAAAGAACCCCGGTGAAATTACGGTCGCTTCGCAACCGACTTGTCTCCGACAAGATTTCACGGGGTATAAGAACTTCTAATTCGTAAAATACTCATAAGAATTTCTAATATGGCAAACACATGCCCAATTACAGGAAAAAGTTCAAAGGTTGCTGGCGGCTACAGCAACCGTGTTCGTGCTACCAAATTTACTCCGACCGGAAAAGTGCGACGCAAAGTAAATCTTCAGAAGAAAAAGATCTTCATTCCTGAGCTTAACAAGCATGTCACGCTAAACCTCTCCACTAAGGCAATTAAGACAATAAACAAAAACGGGGCATACAAAACCCTAAAAGCCGCAGGACTTATTTAAACCGTAAGTTTTCACCGTCTGAGATAAAAAGTGCCGCTCCTGAAAAAGTATTAAGGAGCGGTATTTCAAATTGCTCAAACAAATCCGTCACTTCTTTGTTGGGATGTCCGTAGCGATTTTTCTCCCCCGCAGAAACCACTACGTGCTCTGGATCAACAAAACCGAGAAAACTGATGTCGGTTGAGGTCTTTGACCCATGGTGCCCTGCTTTAAGAACTGTGCTTTGAAGACTTTTCCCATCAATCTCTACCAAATATTTCTCAATGCTCTTTGGCGAGTCGCCCGTTAACATAAAAGACGTATCGCCATAGACAAGTTTCCCTATTATTGAAGCTGCATTTGTATCAATTTCACTTACATCCCTGTCTGGAAACAAAATATTAAAACTTGCTTCATCTGAAAGATTGATTTTCATACCACGCCGAGCAAGTACTTGCTCGGCGTTTGACTCACCAAGCACCTCAGCGAGAGATTCATACACTCCTGTATCACTTTTAGCTCCCGACTCAATAAAATAATCAACATTGTAACGCTCAAGCACCTCAACAAGCCCGGCAATGTGATCTTTATCGGGATGCGTTGCAACAACAACATCAATGGAACGATCATAAAACGGCATAAGCTTCTCAAGCTCGCGAAGCACGCTCCTGTCCGGTCCACCGTCAATTAACATTTGACTGCCATTTGGCGCTTCAACGAATATAGCATCCCCCTGCCCAACATTAAGAAATGCCACTGTAAGCAATTCACCGTGCTCCTCAGAGAGGAGCGCGGTCCATATAAATACATTAATGAGAAAAAAGACTGTGAGACTTAAAACTTTAAAGTGATCTCTCATACCAAAATTATACCCGTGATATACTGCTTGCATGGAATACAAGGAACAAAAATTTAATCTCCCAGAACTAAAAGGGCTCTCTTCAAAACAGATAGAAGTGCACCTAGGCCTCTACGCTGGTTATGTAAAGCATGTAAATCTCATTCGCGAAAAAATTGCCGAGCTCGAGAGTGATAAAGAGAAAAATGCCTATCTTATTGCAGAGCTACGACGCAGATTTTCATTTGAATTTGACGGTATGCGAATGCATGAGTATTACTTTGAGGGTTTTGAGAGTGGAGCTAAAGAAATTAGTGAAGGTGAGTTAAAAAATGCGCTTGCAGAGAAATACGGAAGCTTTGAAAACTTTATAGAACACTTCAAAGCTGTTGGCATGAGCCGTGGCATTGGGTGGACCACTCTTTATTGGGATCCAAAAGGAAACACTCCACACGTAACTTGGGTAGGAGACCACGAACTCGGCACACTATCAGGACTTCCAATACTTGTTGCGATGGATATGTGGGAGCACGCATTTATGGTGGACTATGTGCCGAGCGAGAAAGTGAGCTACATAGATGCATTTCTCTCAAATCTAAATTGGGAAGTAGTAGAGAACCGATTCTCAAGCTAATTAAAAATTAGACTTATTCTCCATTTCTGCTCCATGGAGCAGAAATGGAGATAGAAAAAGCCTTGTTTTAAGCCAGAATTTGCGACTCAACCGGTTGAGTCGATTATTTTGGCTTATTTAACTTCCAAATTAGGAGGCCATAAAAAGCATAAAGAACGATTACGAAAATAAATGGGAAATTATCTATTTGAACTGACGCAAAAGGAAGGCGTGCAAAGAAATCTACAATCGTTAGCTGATATGTAAGGAGTGCATAGGAGATAAAAGCAAATGGTAATGATAGACCAACGCTAAGAAGCCCGACAACACCCGTAAGAAAGCCAATGAGCATGGTTATGGGCACAACAATCAGAACTAGTAGATTTACTGGAAGAGATACTAGTGAAAGTTCGCCTACTTGGTAGAGCAGAAGTGGTAAAACAAAGATTTGAGTTGCTACTGTCGCTACTGCAAACTCACGAAGCTGTAATCGTGTAGGTACAAATTTAAAATATTTCTCAATTTTTGGTGCAAGATAGATTAATCCAAGCGTTGCAAGAAAAGAAAGTTGAAATGATGCATCAAAAATCAAAATTTTTGGATTGTGGAGAACCATTATAAATCCTGCAATGAAAAGTGCTCGCGTGATTGCATACGTTCTTCCTGTTGCGCGCGCAACAATAACCAAAAGCGCCATAATGCTTGCACGAACTATGGTCGCTGAAGCGCCAGTCATTAATGCAAATAGAACTATTGCACTAGAACCAAGGGCCATACCAAATGCTTGGGGCAAAAATGAAAAGGTGCGCATAAGAGCTTCTGCGACAATGGTTACGTTGTACCCAGAGAGAACAACTATATGAATTATTCCGGTCGCTCTGAAATCATCTTGAAGCTCTTCGCCGAGGGACTGCTTTGCTCCCACAACAAGGCCGCCCAAAAGAGACGACTGTGGGTCGGGAATTATTTTCTCAACACTTTCAAGAAATTTATTTTTTACTGAGAACAGAGTCCTTTTTACAAAATTCCCATGACCACGCGACATAAGAATGGCTTCGGGGAATACCATCTGGTAAAAGATGTCATCTTTCCCAAGAAATTTGTCATAAGCGAAGTAATCGCCATCGTCTGCCACAAAACCACTCGGCTTCATTAGCTCTCCTGATATAGAAATGCGGTCTCCATATTTAAACTCTGGATGACTAGCTCCATGAATCAACATTTTCTCACTCACATCACTTCCACCCACGCTTTCAAGAAGAACCGTGAGTTTCGTATTTGTTTCTCTAATATCAGGTTCATCAATTACGACTCCAATTACCTCAATGTGCCTGTTGATCTGTGCTTCTAGTAATAGATTCCCTTTATTTAAATCGGCAAAATCAAAGCGAAGAACCCCTAAACCAACACCGAGAACAACCACAGAGATAATTATTGACTTACTGTGTCTGCTTAGCGCCGCGATTCCCAAAAGAATCGCGGCGAGTGCTAAAAGAAAGATGGAAAAATAAAATCCTAAATCAAAAAAGGAGCGCCAGAGCACCCCAAAACCAAAAGCAATGATAAAAATATATGGAATGTGCTTCATCAAGACCCGTTGTCTATCGCCTCATTTGCGAGGCGATCGGCCTCGCTGTTTTCCTCGCGTGGGATGTGAGTAAAAGTCACATTTGGAAAATCTTTCACCCTTAAATTATGTATTTTTATAAACTGACCATGTAGTGTTTCTTCTTTTATTTTGTAATTTCCTGACAACTGCTCTTTTATGAGTTCACTGTCAAGTTTTATTTCAACCTCTGACCCCGCAAGTCCTAATTTTTTTGCTTCGCTTAATCCAAGATATACTGCCTCATATTCTGCCCAGTTGTTTGTTCTCTCTCCTAAAAAAGAATGTGCCTCTTTAAGTACTTTTCCATTTTCATCATAAATAATAGCTCCAGCACCAGCTGGTCCTGGGTTACCTCTTGCTCCACCGTCAGTGTATATTATTATCTTCTTCACACACCACAACGATACCATAAACACAACTACTACGATATATCGTAGTAGTTGTGTTTATTTCAAGTTTTTCCATCTACCTCGCCCCATAGGGGGAAGTCCGCCACGGGAAAGAGATTCAATGTCTTTCCAAAACTTTTCTTTTTGCTTTTTCTCCTTAAAGAAAGAGAGTACTGTTGAAAAACCTCCTCTATCCATTTTTACGTGAAGCCTTCGAATTGTAGAGGGGCTAACTTTTAAGGTCCTTTGTATATAAAGATACGAAACATTTTCTGACAACATAAAAAGTATGGACAAACGCTTTGCGAACATTGTTCGCTCGGTACCTGTAAAGATCTCACCAAGGAAAGAGCGACCTCGAAAGTTTTCTTTGAGATTTAATATGTGTTGATTAAAGCGATCGCTAATTTGTTCGTATATTTTATCTTCAACTTGTTGCGTAGATATATGGGGCATACCACTACGATATATCGTAGTGGTTAGTCTAACAAGTTTGGTCTTGTTAGTAATCATTAAACTATGTCAATTATACGAAGTCGAAGCTCTGGAAAGTTTCCAAACGTTGATCTTTCTATTGAGGCTATGAGATTAAGAGCTCTACCTTCTTCAATTTTTTTTGAATAACTCTCGGTGTTGCCGAAAAATCCAATTGCTTTTATATTTTTCTCACCATTTTGAAATGTAAGCTCAAGATGATCCTTACTTTTCCCAAATTGCCGTACTGAAACTGGGGTAATATCTTCAAAAAGAAACACTGGTTTTGGATTTCCAATGCCAAAAGGAGAAAGAGCTTCAATGTGTTTGTAGTTTTGCCAGTTTACATCGTCAAGCCAGAGCTTTTTATCTACCGCAAGCACTTCTCCACTCTCGCCTGAGCGCACTTTCTCATATGCGCCAGTCAAAACTTCCGGTAAATGATGCACATTTTCATTGGTCACAGAAAAACCACCTGAAAATCTGTGTCCTCCAAACTCAACAAGGGTATCTTTAACCTCTTCCATCATTACTGAAAGGTCAACACTTCCATCTGAGCGGCACGAACCTTTTAAAACTCCTCCCGACTCACCACCTTCCCTTCCCCAAAGGCACACCGGACGCTGATACGTATCCATCAAACTATTTGCTGCAAGACCAAGTAGTGCCGGCTTCCAGTTTGGATTGCCCATGACAATAAGAGAACCCGCATCATCGCCTGTTTTCTCGATTCTTTTCTTAATATCTTTAACAATCGCTGCGACAACTCCTTTCCTCTCGTTGTTTATCTTGTCCAAATGATCACTCAGCGTATCAGCTTCGCTCTCATCGCGCGTGCGAAGTAAATTAAACGCCTCGTCTGGTCTGTCCATTCTGGATGCGGCGTTTATCCTCGGCGCTATCATAAATCCAATGTCGTCTTCCGTAAGCTCTCTTTGCTTCATCCGGAGTTTTCGACAAAGCTTCATTAACCCCGGGCGAGGAGATTTTCTAAGGACAATCAGACCGTAGCGCGCAATAGCGCGGTTTTCTCCGACCAGTGGCACCATATCAGCTACTGTTGCAATGCCTGCCACATCAAGTAGCCATTTTTCCCAACCAACCTTCAGATCAAAATCACCTTTTTTAATTAACCCCTGAACTAATTTAAACGCTACACCTGAACCGCATAAATCTTTAAATGGATATTCTTCTCCATCTTGTTTTGGGTTAAGGATTGTGTAGGCATCCGGCAAAGTTCCATTTGGTAAGTGGTGGTCTGTAATAATTACATCAATTTTGTGAGTATTTGCATGCTCTACTTCAGCAACGTCTGTGATTCCAACGTCAACTGTGATTATCAAATTCACATTTTCGCGCTCAAGCTTATCAATTGCACTAGCATTCAGCCCATAACCCTCAACATGCCTGTGTGGAATGTAGTTGGTAAAGTTTTCATAGCCAATTTTTACAAAAAAATCATGCAAAAGCACCGCCCCAGGTATGCCATCGCAATCATAGTCGCTATAAATTGCTATTCGCTCTTTATTTTCAATTGCCAAAAGAATTCTTTTAACCGTCCTCTCCATATTTTTCATTAAAAATGGGTCGTGCGTGTGATTTTCATAGTCAGTATTTAAAAACTCTTCCGCGTCCTCTCTTTTTTTAATAGAACGACTCCATAGTAAATCAGAAAGAAATTTAGGATACACCTCTAGTTCCTTCTTTGTGCTTTTGTCTATCTTTTTGCGCAGTGTGTAGGGCTTCATATTAGCTATTGTATAATACACGAATGAGTAAAGACTTATTTCTAAAAATAATCGCAGGAGAAGTGCCTTCAGAGAAGGTCTATGAAGACGAGCACACATTTGCTTTCCTTGATATAAATCCAAATAATCCAGGGCACACCCTTGTAGTGCCAAAAAAATACTCGAGAAACATTATTGATATTGAAGAGGAAGACTGGCTAAATTTAATGAAAACTGCCAGAAAACTGGCGCCTATAATAATGAAAGCTATGGGAGCTACTGGAGTAAATGTTTATATGAACAATGAACCTTCTGCTTTCCAGGTCATATTTTACACTCACGTACACATAATCCCAAGGCACGACGACGATAGGCTTGAGGTATGGAAAGGCAGACCCTACAAAAGTGAAGAAGAGCAAAAAGAAGTAGCAGATAAGATACGGTCACTGCTTTAACTTAGACAGACGACCTCCTCAATTGTGATCTTTTTTCTTTGTACGCCAATTTATTTCAAAGGAAATTGAATGCTTGTTTGGAATAGTCCATTTTGAAAAGCGAAAGCAAAGAAACTGAAACTTGTTTTCAGTGATTTTTCCAAACCCAAATCTATTTAGAGTAAATTCTATGTCTACCACTATTTTTTAAGAAATATACTATTTAGATAAAAATACACTCTACTTTAGAGCTTCAATTCCTGGAAGCGTTCCCTTGTTTAAATACCCAAGCATTGCACCTCCGCCGGTTGAAACAAAAGAAATATCATCTTCAATTTTAAGCTTTGCTATTGAAGCCACAGTATCGCCCCCTCCTACAACAGAGTGAGTGGAACTTTCTTTAATACTTTTCACAACCTCCTCGGTGTAGAAACAAAAACCATCTTCATATGGTCCAAGTGGTCCATTTAAGAGAATAAATTTAGCTTCGCTTATTAGTTTCTTGAGTTTCTCTAGTGTTTTAGGCCCAATATCCACTATCTTATCTTCCGGGAGCACCTCTTCAGGTTTTTTGGTATTTTCCTCTCCGTTATTTATGACTGTTACATCACTTGGAATCATTACCTTATCTAAATATCTATCTAGGTTTGCAGGTTTTTCTGATACTCTCGATTTCCCAACCTCATATCCTTTTGCTTTGAAAAAATCATTAACAAGTGCTCCACCAATAAATACAGTGTCGTAGACTTCCAGAAATTTCTCTATTAAAGGCTCCTTCGTTTCAAACTTCGCTCCTCCGAGAATAAAAATTGAAGGTGAAACAGGATTTCTTGCTTTATCAAGCTCTTCAATTTCTTTTTGAAGTTGCACTCCGGCGTAACTTGGTAGAAGTTTTGGTAAGCCAACAATGGATGAATGTGCGCGATGGCTAACGGAAAACGCTTCGTTTACATAAATTTCTCCAAATGAAGATAGGTGTTTTGAAAAAACCTCATCGTTTAGAGTCTCACCTTCATTTTGACGAAGGTTTTCAAGCATAACAATGTCTCCATCAACCATTTTCTCAATTTCTGACTCACCGAAAGAAATTTTTATATGTTTACTTAGCTCGTCTGAGACAGGCTTTAGTGTTTCTTCCTTACTTCTTCCAATATGACCAATGAGTATTACCTTCGCACCTTTATCAGTCAGGGTTTTTAGAGTTGGGAGAAGCTTTTTTAAACGAAAATTATTCTTTACCGCACCATTTTCAATTGGGACATTTAATCCGGCGCGCACAATAACCTTTTTACTTTTTATATCTCCTATTTCACTTAATCCTTTCATGCTTCGTTTGCGATTCTAAGAATCTCATTAAACTCCTCTACCACCAAAGAAGCATGCCCCACTAAAAAACCATCCACTTCCCCACCAGAGAGAATAGCTCCAGCATTTTCTGGCTCAACAGAGCCTCCATATATGATTCGCACTCTTGTTGCGATGCTTCTCTCGTACATCTCGCTTAACACTTTTTGTATAAAAATCTTCATCTCATGCATGTCATCCGGCTTCATAGCGTCTTTATCTGACTTTCCAATTGCCCAAATCGGTTCATACGCAATAACAACCCTCTTTACATCATTAGCTGAAACGCCATCAAGTCCTCCTTCTATCTCTTTTTTAAGAAAATTTAGGTAATCACCATGTTCATCTCTTTTTACTTCACCAATGCAAAGAATTGGAGTTATTCTTTCTTTAATAAGAATGTGTATCTTCTCGTTTACCTCGATATCTGTCTCTCCAAGTGCTCTTCTTTCTGAATGTCCAACCAGAGAATAGGTTGCGCCCACACTTTTAGCTTGCGTAGCACTAACTTCGCCAGTGTGAGAGCCCTTCTCTTCCCAAAATACATCTTGGGATGCAAAGCTAACTTTGTTTCCAGAGTATGCACAGGTAATCTCCCCTAAAAACATAGATGGAGGAGCTATAACAGTCTCAACATTTTTAAGAGTTGAAGCTTTTTTCTTAATACCTTCAAAAAGCTCGTTTGCTTCCTCAACGCTCGCTGGGTTCATCTTCCAGTTTGCAACAACTAGCTTCTTCATTTTGCTATTCTAGCATGCAAATTCTTTACTCTGAGAAACATCTAAATACTTCATCGATTGAGACCACCCCCTGAGCAGCTTTAAAGAGTCCATCTTCAGCTAGAGTCAACATCCCCTCTTCTCTTGCTCTTTTCTCTATTTCCTCATCTGATGCTCTACTTCGTATAAGCTCTTTTATAGACGGAGTGACTCTAAGCACTTCAAACACTCCTACGTGCCCACCGCCAGTATTTTGTTCATTTTTTTCAATATAGAAATTAACGCTACTCCACGTAGTACTTGGACTAACTACATCTTCGTCTCTTAGCGCTTTAAATACTTTATTTTCATCAATTCCTCCGCTAAATGAGTTTAGAACGTCTCTCGTTATTGATTTTTTCTTTTTTTGATTACTTAACCTCGACAAGAGTCTCCCTGCAATTACAACATCGAGTGTACTCGCTAAAACCACCGGGTCTATACCAAGAGAAAGAAGTTTGGCAATTGTAAGGGACGCACTACTTGCTTCTACTCCTTTAAGGATTCTTTTTCCAGAAAGAGCTGTGTTTGCTGCCGCATTTGCAGTTTCGTTGTCAGCCACATCGCTTATCATCACAACGTCAGAATCCTGCCCAAGCAGAGCCTTTATTCCGGTTGAAAATGTAAGACCCACCGAGGGCCTTACTTGTATTTGGTTAACTCTCTCCATTTGGTACTCAATGGGATTCTCTATGGTTGAGATATTTACATCCGGTCCGTTCAGCAAATCTACAATCGTATATAAGAGAGTTGTCTTTCCAGATCTCACTGGCCCAGACACCACTGTAATTCCTGATTTTTCTTTAATTCCTTCATAAACCCTTTCAAGAGATTCTCCGTGAAGACCTAGCCCTTCAAGAGTGAAGCCGGAAACACCTTCTTTAAGTACCCTTATAGCTATTCTCTCGCCTCTTGCAGTTGGTACGGTTGACACTCTTACTGCTATTTCTTCTCCGTGTATTTCCACCCGAAATCTTCCTTCTTGCGGAACACTTGATTGTGAAAGTTCTAAACCGGCTAGAAGTTTTACTCTTGCACTAACTATTGATGCGGCTTTGTGAGGAAATGTCATTGAGTCATAAAGGACTCCGTTTATTCTGTACCTTATAAGTACTTCGGATTCTTGTGGCTCAATGTGAATGTCAGTAGCTTTCTGAAGGAGCGCGTGTTGGATTAAAGTATCAACTATTTTAACTATCGCTTCTTCCCTTGCGTGAATTTTAAGCGCTCTTAGTGAAACTCCACCACTTTCACGCTCCGTAAGAGAAGTAAGAGAAGAAGCTTCTCTTGAAATAATGTCTCCGAACTTGTTTCTAAGTGCCCTTTGGTACTGCTTAAGAGCAAACCTCATTGAATCTGCGTCTGTGAGTCGAGCTAATACATTCATACCCCTGCCTCTTCTTAAGAAATCGAGATATTTGAGATCCTCTATATTAAGTACCGCTACTTCAATGCCGCTATCTTTTTCGCCATAAGCAATTACGTTATGTCCCCGAGAAATTGGTTCCGGAATTTTAAATAAAACCTTAGGACTGATATTCATATCAAGATTTATAAACGGTATCCCTAAAATGTTTGCGTGAATTCTTCTTAGGTCATCTTCTGTTATCTCTCCTCTTGAAACCAATGCTTCGCCTACAGGAATCCCTCCTTCGGTTTCAGCATCTTCAACTACACTTCTTGATACAATCCCAGAGCTTATTACGAAATCCTTTAGTTGTTTGTCATCTATATACATGGACACTACAAAAAGCTGTCATCTATACTTAAATTATACCAAAATATGGCGCTTTTATTGACAAAATCTGTGTATTCTGATATTCTTTAACAGTTAACGTCCGCTATGAAGCGGGCTCGTTTTTTTAGAAAAATAATGAGTGGAACGAGTATATTTTTCTTAACCCCTCACCCAGACGCTCAGCTGCTGCTCTGTGGTGACAAGATTTCTCAAATTTTATTCGAGAACTGGGTGAGGGGTGTAAGATTTTCTAATCTCGCTTCGCTCGGCAAGAAAAACTAACATGTTTGATCTAAAAGTAATAAATTCAGTCCTTGACCAGCTTGAGGACGAGCGCGGTATTCCGAGGGAAAAAGTAATTGATGCGGTGGAAACCGCTCTTGCTACCGCATATAAAAAAGAGTACGGGAAGCGTGGGCAAATCATTCGCGCGAAGTTTGATATTGCAACTGGCGCGGTGGAGTTCTTCCAAGTAAAAATTGTAGTTGATGAAACTTTAATAAAAACCGAGGAGGAAATTGAAAAAGAGGGGGAAGATGTTAATGATGAGGACGATAGAGCTCGATTTAATCCAGAACATCACATAATGATTGATGACGCACGCCTCATTAAAAAAGATGCAGAACTTGACGATGAAGTAACTTTCCCACTTGAGGCAAAAGATGATTTTGGACGTATCGCAGCACAAACTGCAAAGCAAGTAATAATCCAGAAAATTAGAGAAGCGGAAAAAGTTTCCATTCTTGATGAATATGGACAACGCGAAGGTGATATCGTGAGCGGAACAGTGCAAAGAATTGAAAGAGGAAATATTTTCATAGACCTTGGACGCACAACTGGAATACTTCCCTATGACGAACAAATTCCTGGAGAAAGATACAGACAAGGTGAAAGAATTCGCGCACTTCTTTATTCAGTTGAAGAGAGTCCAAGAGGAACATTCCTAAGACTTTCTCGCTCACATCCTGACTTTCTAAAGAAACTATTTGAAATGGAGGCGCCTGAGCTTACAAATAGAGCCGTTGAGATAAAGGAAGTGGCACGCGAGGCCGGTTCCCGCTCAAAGCTTGCGGTTATTTCACACGATGAGCACATAGACCCTGTTGGCTCTCTTGTGGGACAGCGCGGAGTAAGGGTTTCTACTGTAATGAGTGAGTTAGGAGGTGAAAAAATTGACGTAATTGAGTGGTCCGAAGAGCCAAAACAGTTTGTAGAAGACGCTCTTTCGCCCGCAAAGGTTCTTGGAGTGGAAATTAATGAGGAGGAGAAGCGGGCTATAGTTGAGGTTTCAGAAGACCAACAGTCTCTTGCAATTGGTAAGGGAGGCCAAAACGTAAGGCTCGCGGCAAAACTAACCGGCTGGAAGATAGACATTCAGTCTATGAAGGGGGAAAACATTGCAGAAGCCGATGGAGATAGTGTGGAAATGCAAAAAGACCCTGTAAAAGATAAGGAGGAGGGTAAAAATAATAAAGATGTTGAAGAGACAGTTGAAGATGATGGAGAAAAAGCTGAAGAAAAAGAAGCTGATTCGCCTAAAGAGTAAATAATTGTAGAATATCACTATGAATTTGTGGCACGATGTAAAATTAGGCGATAAAGCACCGGAGATAATTAATACTATTATTGAAATACCTAAGGGGTCATTCAATAAGTATGAGATTGATAAAGACACGGGTCTGATTAAGCTTGATAGAGCAAACTACACTGCCGCTCCTTACCCTTTTGACTATGGATTTGCTCCGCAAACATATTGGGAAGATGACGACGCTCTTGATGTAATAGTTTTAACTACTTTCCCCCTAAATACTGGTATTCTTGTTCCTGTTCGCCCCGTAGCTGTAATGGAAATGATTGATGATGGCGATTCAGACTACAAAATAGTTGGTGTTCCGGCCGACGACAAACGTTGGGATAATATAAAAGACCTTTCTGATTTGAATGAGCATAATCTAAAGGAATATCAACACTTTTTTGAGACATACAAGACTCTTAAAGGAAAGCCGGCTCCGGTTGAAGTTAAGGGGTACAAAGGAAGAGATGATGCAATAAAAGCGGTTGAAAAATCTATTAAGCTGTATAAGGAAAAATTCGTTAATTAAAGCCATAAATTGACTCTTTACAAAGACCGCATTTCCCAAATGAGCGCGGTCTTTGTATACTTATCGTAGTTAGAACCTCTATACATTATAAATATCTTAATTATTAGCTGTTAAATACAGTAACTATTTATGAGTACAAATTATTCAATACATATTGTAAGGACGCTACTTTTAGTCGGGGCGTTAGTTTTTATTCTTAGCGCAAACCAAGCTTATGCACTTAGACATTTAGATGAGGCCAACAGTAGGACTGACAGCGCAGTAACTAACTTAAAGGAAGTGAGTGGGCCAAAAGCTGATGATGAAGGCGACAGACCACAGCCAGTTCGTGCTCTTGATCGAATAAAATCTTTTGGTACTGGACTTATTAAAAGTGCGGACGAAAGACGTGACGATGAAATAAAGAAAGAGGAGGTAAGAAACTATAAAAAAGAAGTTAGATCTAACCTACGAGACACAAGGCAAGAGGTTAGGACTAAAGTTCGTGACACTAGAAGTGATGTACAGGAAAACAGAAAAGAAGTGAGGACTGATCTGCGTGAAAAAAGAGATGAAATTCGCACAAAGGTAGACGAAAAAGCGGAGACTCGTGCGAACATAAGAGACGATAAACAGGAGGTGAGGGATGAAAACAGGACTGATAGAAGAGAGCGTGCTGATGAGAGAAGAGCTGAACGGCGGGAGAAGCTAGACGACAGGGCAAAGAAGCGAGTCGCTGCCTATGTTGAGCGCCTTGTTAAGAGGATGAACGCCGCAGTTGATAGACTTCGCGATTTGATGGAGCGTGTAGACTCTAGAATTGCAAAATTTGCTGAACGAGGAGTTGATGTAAGCGAAGCAGAAAAACTCTCTAGCGTAGCAAAAGACGCAATAAACAGAGCAGACGCTGCAGTGGCTGACGCAGCACAATCCGTAAGAGATGCACTAGCTGGAGATGATCCACAAAGCCAACGCGACACAATAAATTCAAAATTCCGCGCAGCAAAAGAGGCTATTAAAGAAGCGCGTGCTGCTATAGTAGATGTAGTTAGAGCTCTTAAGGCTTCGGTCGACAACGGAAATGAGGGAAACTCCGCAACAGATTCAGCTACAGACTCAGATTAATTAAATAATTTAAGAAATCATGGAAGAAAACAACCAAGTAAACCGGGAAAGCCAAGCATCTCAACCAAAGCAGGTCCCACAAGAGCCAGAACAAAAGAAATCTTCAGGACCATTTGTTGGAATTGTAATTATTGTTCTCGTTCTTGCAGCTGGTGGATTCTACTTCTGGAGTTCAAAAGTTGCAGAGGAAAGACAGAAAGCTCTTTCACCCGAGGAAATAGCTGCTGCAGCCGACCCAACACTTGAAGGACTTCAGGCTCAAAGCACGTCTGATGAAGTAGCTGACATAGAGGCAGACCTTGACGCTACTGACCTTGAAGGACTTGATGATGAATTAGACAATATAGACATAGAGTTCAATTTCTAATCAGCACTCAAAACAAAAGACCTCGATTTGGAGGTCTTTTGTTTTGACACACACTAATAAAAACTGTAGGTTTGTTAACTATGTCAGAGTTATACACAAATATAGAGCTAAAAAAGAAAGATGGATCGGTGGAGATAACTGGAGATGTCCCTGTTGAAACAGTAAGCAAGTACAGATCCAAAGCTATAAAAACACTTGGAAAAGATGCCAGTATTCAAGGTTTTAGAAAGGGGCACGTTCCTGAAGATATACTTGTACCTCGCCTTGGTGAACAAGCGATAATGGAGGAGACTGCGCAGAGCGCGCTTTCAGATGTATACCCAGCTCTTGTTCTTGAGCACAAACTCCGTGTCATTGGCTCACCTCAAATTGCCATCACAAAATTAGCGGCTGGAAATCCTATTGGTTTTAAAATAACTTCGGTACTATTTCCAGAAGTGACTCTTCCTAACTATAAAGAGATTGCCAATGAGGTGTACTCAAAAAAAGAAGACGTGCTAGTAACGGACGAAGATGTAGAGAAAATGCTTCTTGAGGTAAGACGCGGCAAAGCTCGCTTTGAAAATACAAAAGAGACGAAGGAAGGAGAGGAGCCAAAGGAGATAAAAGATGAAGAGTTACCAGAACTTGATGATGAATTTATAAAAACGCTCGGAAACTTTGAAGGTATTGAGGACTTTAAAAATAAAGTCAGAGAGGACATAAAGAAACAGAAGGAATTTCAAGCAAATGACAAGACAAGAAATGATCTTTCAGACGAGTTAGTAAAGAAATCTAAAATAAATGTTCCGGAGATTCTTGTTGAACACGAATTAGACAGAATGAAAGCTCAGATGAAAGAAGATGTGGAAAGAATAGGAGCCACATGGGACAAATACTTAGAGCAAATTAATAAGAAAGAGGAAGACTTAAGAAAAGAATGGAGAGAATCGGCAGATAAAAGAGCGAGACTACAACTTATACTGAATGCCATATCAGAAAGAGAGGACATTAAACCCGATAAAAAAGAGGTGGAACACCAAGTGGGACACATTTTAGAGAGCGTTAAAGGTGCAAAGAAGGAAAATGTTGAGGCATATGTAGAAATGATGCTAACCAACCAAAAAGTCTTTGAGTATCTTGAGGGCCAGTCCCTTGCTAGTGAAAAGTAGTGTGGTATAATCCCCGAGTATGAATCAGATGAATAAAGAAACAATTAAAAACCAGTCAATGCTTGTGCCAATGGTGGTTGAAAAAAGCCAATTTGGCGAAAGAGCGTATGACATATACTCTCGCCTATTAAAAGAAAGGATAATTTTCCTCGGCGGGCCAGTTGAGGACTACACCGCAAACTTAATAATCGCTCAACTTCTCTTTCTTGAGTCAGAAGACCCGAAGAAAGACATTAGTTTCTACTTAAACTCCCCTGGCGGCTCTGTTACAGCAGGGCTTGCAATACTTGATACGATGAACCACATAAAACCAGATGTTTCCACGGTGTGCGTTGGTGTTGCGGCTAGTGCTGCAGCAGTTCTTCTTTCGGCCGGAAAGAAGGGAAAGAGATTTGCACTTCCAAATGCAGAAGTGATGATTCACCAACCTTGGGGAGGAGCACAGGGACAAGCTACTGACATTGAGATTACAGCAAAGCACATTCTCTCGGTGAGAGATAAGCTAAATAAAATTCTTGCTAAAAATACGGGCCAGACAATAGCTCAAATTGAGAAAGATGTGGATCGCGACTACTTTATGAGCGCGGATGAGTCCAAAAAGTACGGTCTTGTAGACGAAATCCTTAAATAAGAGAAAATTAGACAAAATTGGTAAAAACTGGTATGGTGAGTTCATACCAGTTTTTGATTTAATTTCTGAAATCTACCTTTCACACTGAATTACAGTAATTTCCGAACGTTTTTCATTCAATGAACACCAAATTCTTACTAAAAGAGAATAAGAAGTTGAGAAGCGCATAGTTGAAAGGCGAGGTTTCTCTCGCATATGTCATTTAAAGTAATACTAGTACTCCTTGTACTCTCGGGATTAATCGGGATTGCTGTCGGATATTTTCTTCGTTGGCTTGTAGCGCTTGGAAAGCGTGGTTCTATGGAGCTTGAGATTAAGCAGAAAATGCTTGAAGCTCAAGAAGAGGCAAAGCGAATTACACAAGAGGCAGAAAACAAAGTAAAAGAGACTCTGGAATCTCTTAAAGGAGAGCTAAAAGAAAAAGAAGACCATGTAAAAAGAGGCGAAGAGCGTCTAATACAAAAAGAAGAGACTTTTGAGAAGAGAAGAAGTGATGTTGAGAAAGAGGCTGAAGGTCTAAAAACTAAAGCGGAAGAGATCCGTGCGCTTAAAGAGCGTACAGAAGCTATAAATGAAGAGAGGAAGGTTGAGCTTGAGAAAGTATCAAACCTTAATCGTGAAGAAGCTAAAGATGAGCTAATAAAATTAGTTGAGAAAGATAGCGAGGAGGACATAATGATTCGCCTACAGAAGCTTGAGGTTGAAGGACGTGAGCGTCTTGATAGAAAAGCCAAAGAAATTCTAACTTCTTCAATTCATAGACTTGGAAACTCTGTAATAGATGATGTTATGGCAACTTCCATCCAAATTCCATCAGAGGAACTAAAGGGGAAAATTATTGGAAAAGAAGGAAGAAATATAAAAGCGTTTGAAAGAGCAACTGGAGTAGATGTAATCATTGATGACACGCCCGGAACTATTACCCTCTCCTCTTATGACCCAATAAGGCGCCAAATTGCCCGAGTTGCACTTGAAAATCTCATCATAGACGGACGGATTCAGCCTGCAAAGATTGAAGAAGTTGTTGAGAAAGCCAAAAATGAGATAAATAAAATTGTAAAAGAAAAGGGAGAGCAGGCGGCATACGAATCAGGTGTGCACGGCCTTGACCCACGGCTTATTCAAATCCTTGGGCGTCTCCACTTTAGAACAAGCTACGGACAAAACGTGCTTTACCACTCTGTTGAGATGGCTCACATTGCTGCAATTATGGCCGAGGAGCTGGGAGCAAATGTTCAAGTGGCTCGCGCAGGAGCACTTCTTCACGATATTGGAAAAGCGGTAGATCACGAGGTTCAAGGAACTCACGTAGAGATTGGGCGAAGGATACTCCAGAAATTTGGCGTAGATGAAGAGGTTATAAAGGCAATGCAGGCTCATCACGAGGAGTATCCATATGAGACGCCAGAAGCAATCATAGTTCAGGTTACAGATGCAATTTCAGGAGGACGTCCTGGAGCGCGTCGTGACACAGTTGAAAATTACCTCAAGCGACTTGAGGATCTTGAAACCATTGCGAATCAGCATAAAGGTGTTGAGAAGAGCTATGCGATACAAGCAGGGCGTGAAATTCGTGTATTTGTAAATCCAACTGAAGTGACAGACATTGAGGCAAAGAAAATGGCGCGTGAGATTGCACTTCAGATTGAAAATGAACTTAAATACCCCGGAGAAATTAAGGTAAATGTAATTCGAGAGAATAGGGTTATAGAATTTGCCCGCTAAATTCTCTTAGCTACTACGAAAGTAGTGAAATTAAATTTAAGATCTTGGATATTCTCCTCAAGAATGTCTAAATCATAAAGCTTTGCACAAATTTTTGGTGCAATTACCGCTGTGTCAGAGCTTAACTTCCCTTCTCCAAGCTCTTTTGCCGCCTTTGCGGTATCTTCGTGCTCTCTAACATCAACGTCTGGCCACTTTCTCTTTAAATACATACGACATTGCTTGATAGCTTGATCATGTGATGTCACTTTTTTAACGTCGCTTGCTGTTGTGCCGTGCTGTACAAGCAGATTGTGATGTACATCTATATCAAAAAGTTTCTTAATCGCGAATGAGTACTTGGCCATTGCGTGTACTGCCTCAATGACTATACCTCCATTTGAGTTTTCAATTGGGAAAATGCCAAGATCTACTTTGCTTTCTGTAAGATTATTTAAAACAGCTTCAACGGTAACAAGATAATCAAACTCATAGTCTTTAATTCCTGCTTTATTTGTGTAATTTTCTGCCGCTTCTTCTGAAAAAGAGCCCTTGGCTCCTGCTATTCCTATACGCATAACAGAGAATATAATAACAGTTGGGGGCGATTATGGCCAAGAGGACACGTGAATAAGCCAATTTGACCATTTTAAGCTATCCATAGGGCACTGTTGCACCAAATATGGCTTTAGATATAATGATTCCACGGTTTTCAACTGGCATAAAAAGTGCCAGATGACACAGAGGTCGATTTACACGACACTTTTAGTAAAAAATAGAATGAACAAAGCAGCTATCGTAGATAAAGTACACGGAGTACTTGGAACCACAAAGGCTGACGCAGAACGCGCAGTTGAGTGTGTTATTGACTCAATCGTTGATGGACTCAAAGGAGGAGGAGAGGTCTCAATTGCAGGCCTAGGTACCTTTGAAGCTAAAATGCGAAGCGCACGAACTGGTCGAAACCCAAGAACTGGAGAATCAATCCAGATTCCAGCAATGCGAGTGCCAAAGTTTAGAGCAGCAAAAGCGCTAAAGGACGCTGTAAAATAGGCCCGTCAGTTGACGAGGCAGACCTGCCTATTTGGGCTTTCGCCCACTACCCACAAAATCCGCTTAAAAGCGGATTTTGTGGTTCTAGGGCTTAACTTTGTGCGGATAGGGGGAATCGGCGTCAGCTCGCTAACTCAAAAACCTTACGATATATCGTAAGGTTTTTGATAAGTGGCTCCTGCCCGGACTCCCCAGCACCTAACGCGTTAGGTGCTGGGTCCGTCTTTCGATTCCCCACAAAATTCAATCACAAAAGACCACATTAAGTGGTCTTTTGTGTGTTGATGTGCGGGTGGGGGGAATCGAACCCCCGACCTCTGCTTGGAAGGCAGACGTTATGCCACTTAACTACACCCGCAGTACTGAAGATGCTACCAAAAGACAACAGCCCCCGCAATTGCGGGGGCTGTTGTTTGTTTTAGTTATGCAGCTGGTGCGTCTGTAGCTGGTGTTGCCGGCGCGTCACCCTCTGTTGCTGGTGCTTCTGGTGCGTCACCTGCTGGATTCATGTCTTCTAAAAACATAGCAGTTTTCTTTATATCTGGATTTACCAGACTGCTGTTAATGAAAAAGCTGGGCTTAACCCAAACTTGTCTGAAAAGTATACACGACACAAGCGATTTGTCAATACTACAATACGAAAATATAGACTTGTCAAATAATCATTGGTCCTTATACAAAGCCATGTTTACTGTATACTTCAGACATTATGCACATATTTGAAGCCCCCTTGGGAAAAATAATACTCCTTATCGTTGCTATTTCTGTAATTGTATTCGTCGGCTCTTTCATAGAGTATCCAAAGGAAATCGTCATACAGAGCCCGCAGACACCGGAGGAAGGTTTGCTTGAGATATCAGTAGAGGAAATAGAAGAAAACCCACCAGTAGAGGAAAAAACAGAGAATGAGAAGCTAATAGATGTAAAAGACTCTGAGCCTGAAGAGGAAATAGCTATTGAACCAGATATCCCCGAGGAGACCGAAGAAGCCAGTTCACAAGCTGGCGAAGAAGAAGTGGTAATAGTGGTTCCTGAAGAGAAAGTTCCAACAAAATCTCTAAATCAAATAAATACCGATATAGCAGGAGCTGTTATGAACATATTATGCTCATCATCGGGCTCTGGAACTTTAGAATCAACAACTGGTTCGGGTGTCTTTATTGACCCTAGGGGTGTAATAATCACAAACGCTCATATCGCTCAATACTTTCTTATAAAAGACTACCCAATACCAAATGCAATAGAGTGTGTAGGACGAATTGGAAGTCCGGCTAAGACTCATTACACACTAGAACTTCTTCATATTTCAAAACAGTGGGTAGAGGAGCATGCAAAAGATATAAGAATACAGGAGCCAAAGGGCACGGGAGAACATGATTTTGCATTTCTTGTTGTAACCGGGCGAACAGACCCAAGTGCAAAACTCCCCAGCTCATTTCCATACGTTGAGCCAAATGTAAGCGAGAATGGATTTAAAGTTGGAGAGGAGATGCTTGTAAGAAGCTACCCAGCAGGGCTTCTTGGAGGTATTTCTATTCAGAAGGATCTCTATGCAGTAGCCACCATAGTTAAGATTATGAAATTATTTACATTTGAGACTACCAATCTTGATTTAATTTCAATTGGAGGCTCCATAGCAGCACAAGGCGGCTCATCCGGCGGAGCGGTGATAGATAAATTTGGTTTCTTAAAGGGTATTATTGTGACCTCCAGTCGCGAAGAAACCACTGGTGAGCGTGATTTGCGCGCTTTTACACTCTCCCACGTCGCTCGCGACCTCAAAGAGTATGAAAATACAACAATAGGAGATCTGGTATCAGGCGACGTAGTCTCAAAAGCCTCAGATTTTGGCTTAAACAGGGCTCCTGAACTTACAAAACTCCTAACTGATGTGCTTGATAAGTAATATAAAAATAATGCCAATTGACTCTTAGAGTATAGAGGAGTACAACAAATAGGTCTGACAAAAAGAAAGGAGGTGGGTCATGAGGTATCCACTATTTCTGTTGTTTTTATGCGTATCTTTCATTTTGCTGGCATCCAAAGCTTCCGGCCAACATTACCATATAGGAGAAACATTCGTCCTGAAGGACGTACACTATACAATCGGATTGCCGGCCTGCGAAAAGCGAGAGCAAGTTGTAAAAATACTCAACCATCTCGACAAGGGAGAGGAGTATAAAGCACTTACCTACTATCACTTGTACTTGTCCCGTGGCAAATGTGTTCCGGCGAACATTTATGACGTGTATGTCTTTGACGAGAGATACCCGCCAATGGAAACTAGGAAGGGTATCTTGCTAACTCCTGTAAAAGTACACGGATTCATATATGGTGAGAGATATTCCTGGGTCGCAGGCTGTGTAATAACCGCAGATGAACTGAGAAATCAGGCTGGAATAGAAACCTGCGGTTTGCAGAAAAGGGCTCGGTTTTGAGGAACCGAGCCCTAAACGCTTTTATTTAAGCGAGTAAATAGTTCTTGTAGGATATGCAAAGTCTATCTTCTCTTCCTGGAATTTTTCAATAATATTTAGTGCAATTTTTTCTTCTGTATCTCTGTATTCTTTGTAATCAGTGGTCTGAACATAGTAAGAAACGTCGTAGTTAAGAGATGAATCCGCAAAAGTCTTGAAGTTAACACGATCAAATTTCACATTTTTCTCAGCTTTAACTACATTCTCTACAATTTTTGGTATTGAGCGTAGCTTATCAATAGGCGTCTCGTATGTGACACCTATAGTAAATACTGCACGACGCTCTTTCAGGCGCTTATAGTTCTTAATACGCGCAGAAGTGAGCTCTTTATTTGAAATCACAATTTCTTCGCTTGTGGTTGAGCGAATTCTTGTGGTTTTTATGCCAATTTTCTCTACAACCCCCGCACTCTCCCCTGCTTCAATGAAATCCCCTACCTCAAAAGGCTTGTCTAAATAAATTGCAAACGAGCTAAATAGATCTCCTAGAATGTTTTGAAGGGCAAGCGCTACTGCCACACCTCCAATTCCAAGGCCTGCAACAAGAGAAGTGATGTTTACCCCAAGATTTGATAGCACCATAAGCGCTGCCACTATCCAAAGAGCCCATTTAACGAAGTTGCTCAAAAATTTAAATGCATTTTGCCCTTCTGCCCCTTCTTTTCTAGCTCTTTTCTCTATTGCATAGTCAATAAGGATATGAAGTGCTGTAACAGCCTGATATGCAACCCAAGCAAGAAGAACTCCGTTTATAATCTGGTTTGCTACGTCCGGGAAAGTAAGGAACTTAACGGCAACATAAAACGATACAAAATAGTAAAATGCTGGTTTTAAGCTTTTTACAATTCGTATGAGAGTGTCATCTAAATCAGTCTTTGTACGTTTAGCTAGCTCAGCTAAGCGTTTTAGTATTAGCCACTGAATTACTTTAAAAACTACTGCCGCAATTACAAAAACTGAAATTGCAAAAAAGTATTCTTCGGTTATATTTTCAAAATATGTCATAGATATATCAGCCATTAGTAAAATGATACTAACAAAACTAACACATATGGCAATAGTTTGGTCAAGTTTATAGCAAGCTACGTTCGGGGTGCCGGGAATCGGCGTCAGCTCGCTAATTCGCCTGTCCCGCCAAGGCGTGACGAGCTCATAAGCGGCTCCTGCCCGGACTCCCCAGCACCTAACGCGTTAGGTGCTGGGTCCGTCTTTCGATTCCCGACACTCCTCACTACGTTCGAAAATTCTGAACGAAGCTCAAACTTTTTTCGAGCGACAATCTGCGCCTTGAGGGCGCAGAACCCGCCCAGCGTTTCCGCTCCGCTTTAAGGCGGAGCAAAACAGAAAAATTTTCTCTACATTTTTTTAATCGCGCGTGCCCAAAACTTTTTTCAATTAAGGAAACAAAATTTTTCTGTTTTGCCTTCCCGCTAAGGCGGGAATTGCGGAAACGCTCCCACCCCAACCGCGCCTTCGGCGCGGATAGCGCAAGCGGGCAAAAATTCATTTCCCCCAGACCCCCTTTTCTTTTTGCCCGCTTGCTTTCGGGCTTCGCCCGATTTTTTCGGCGGGGATTTCAAAAACTATGCATCTACATGATCCTCATGCGCAAAATCTTCATTCAGTAAATTTACCATATCAACATCATCAGGCCAGTCCCTAATCGTTCTTCTTAAAACGACAATGTTTTCTCTATCTCCGAATATATTGGCGGCCTCAGGGTCTTTATTGCTAATATCCCGCCATACTCTTTCTCGGAAAGCGTTTTCTAATTGTTCAACTTTGGCGAGATTATTAGTATCTTTATAGTGTCGTATTCTTCTGTTGTAAAGCCGTGCCAACTCAGGATTCATATCGTAATCAACAAAAATTTTATTTTGCCCTTCAAAAACAGCCACTTGTGGAGTAAGATGAATGCCGAAATTATCGGCTTCGTCAAGTTTTTCCTGCGAGGGGTGATATTCTTCCGCCAATACATAAACATAGCGAGGAATGCCGTTGCCCTCGGCATTATTCCATATATCTTCATTGTTAATTATTGATTTTTTACCCGGTTCCGGCATTCTTGTCGCATGAGGTTCTTTATCGTAATAGTCGGCTATCAAGCGCGCGGTTTCGCATTCGTTTTTATTACCAGAAAAATCATTAAGAATATAATCGGCAACCTTATTTTCTTCGGGTAAAAAATTGTCATTATTTTTTAAGCAACTACTAGATGATCTTATGGAAGATACAATGTTTTTCTCGTCTTCTGTCTTTTGGTCTGGTTTTTCCTTGCTTGAACTTAATTGTTTTTCAATTTGATCCAGGCGTTCCTGTGATGAATAATGATAAAGAATTCCTAACAGATAAGCTCGTTTCATCGGGTTTTTTTCTACTGCGATGTCATATATGGCTTCCCCTGTTATATTTTCAACATCTTCCTTATCTCTCTGTTGTATTTCCGATAACGATTTTAGTAAATTTTCATAAGCATAAATTTGCGTGCTGGCATGTTCACCATTCGTGCCCAAAACGACATTACCTAGAATATTAGACATTTCTTTGGCTGAAATTTTCTTTTCATAAAAATCGTTGATTTTTTGCTCAACATTTTTATATTCTTTGGCAATTTCAGCTCTTTTTTGCAAACTTGACACTTCGTATGTTTTTTCTATGAAATTTTCAAATTTTGTCTTGGCATATGAATAATTAAAGCAAAAATTTATTTCTCAATCAAGACGGCACCGGAACTTTCAAGATCTACGGAAATCCGCTCTCTCAATTGCTCGGGAAACGATTCATAAATTATTTTTCTACCCATTTCCATTTTTTCAGAATCAAGCGGGATATTTTCAATCTTTGTAAAACCCGTTTCTTCTGCTAATTTCTCAATGATTTCAGGCGTAATTATTTGACTTTCTTCCGGCCCCATAAATTTTACCAAGTTATCCATTTTAGCGAGCATGTAGCCATAGTTATTGATGATAGCAAACTTGTCGTGCTGTAAAATTCTATGCGTTTCCTCTAAAATTTTCTTGCATTCTTCCGGATTGATGAAAATTTCCTTCCCGCCCTCGCCCTTAAACGAAGAATTGAAAAGGTTTAAAATAACGGCTCCGCCGTCTATTGATTCATTTTTGAATGGTAGCTGAAAAGCGTTGCCCATAACTGACTCTCTGCCTTTCTCTTTTTGATATTTAAGCGCATTTTCAGCAACATCTACGGGAATAATTTTGGCGTCTTTTTGTTTAAGAATTTCCTGGAGTTCGGAAGATAGCGGCGATAGTTCTCTTTCCGGTGATTCTGTTAACGGTGGCGGATAGCCGGCGCCAATATCAACTACTTTTTTGTTGTTCAAATCATATCTTTCCAAAAGCTCTCTGTATTTTTCTGCGCTAACAAAATCAAAATATTGTCGCGGAAGCAACTCTAAACTTTTTCCAAATGTTTCCCAATACTTTTGTCCTTCACGCTCAAATTTTTCCATAGATGATTATTCAATTTCTTGTTCACCTTCTCTTGTTTTAAATACTACTTTGCCTTTAGAAATTCTTAATCCCGAAATATATGGGTTTTTGCGAGCGTAGCTCCGCTCCTGCGGAGCGAAGCGAGCAAACTCTTTCTTTAAAAAATTCGGAAAGTTTCGTATTGTCGGGGTGCCGGGAATCGAACCCGGACCACTCGGTCCCAAACCGAGCACACTACCACTATGCTACACCCCGTATAACCACAATATACTAGCACGTTTTATAAAGGACATGTAAATAGTATATAAAGGACAACTAAAGGACATTTTCTACAAGCCTACATTTAGCTTGTTTTCTGGTCATATCAAGGAATACTGCTATTACATCAATACACCAATTCTCCTCTATTCCCTTTTCAATTAAGTAGGTTTCGGCAGTTCTTGCTATCTTCTCTAGTTTTTTAGGATGAACCTTCTCTTCTGGAGCGTAATCCATTTCACGCGAAACATTCTCCAGTGTTTCGCGTGTAACAGCTTTAACCTCTACAAAGTGCCATTTACCCTCTTTCTTAGCCACTATATCTATTTCTCCCCATTTCTTAGTGTAATTACGCTCAATTACAGTGAATCTTTGTTTCACGAGAAACTTGCAAGCTACATTCTCACCAATATTCCCTACTTCTTTAGTGTTTTTACTCACTTTTCACGTGAAACAAGTCTTTCTGGCTCTCCAGTATAGCCACCAATTCATCAAAATAGGGCTTAATTTCGGGAGAAAGAGCTACTTTCGGGTCTTTATTTTCAATAAGCATATCTAATGTAATACCCCACTCTCTCCATTGTTTTCCACCATCAAGATATATGTTTATTATAGGTATCACTTTATCTAAAGCGTATACAAACCGACTCTCTTTATCTTCCCTCTTTTCGTATTTTCCAATATAGTCGTGAATGTCGGCAAACTCTGCCAATTCCTTTTTTAACCTCTTTCTAGCCTCCTCTTCGCGCTTCTCTTTTTGATCCAATATCTTCTTGTCTGCATAAATGAACGTATCTCCAGCATAGACTTCCGGAAAATCATGCACTAGCGCATATTTTAAGATTAAATCCTTATTCAAATCCAGATTTCTTGAATCAATTAAGTACCATGCCGCTATAGCAAGCTGAAACGAGTGTTCGGCATCATTTTCTAGCTGTTTTCGCTCAGGATAAAGTACTTGCCTCTCAACTTTTGAGAAATCTGTAGTTAATTTTATGAAATTTATGAATTTCTCTAGCATAAAGTGTCACGTGAAACATTTATAGGACATTTTGACCGAAAAGATGTCCTTTATCCCCATAATCCACAGAGTTTTCCCCAAATTTGTTTAAAAATACCTGTTTCATGTGAAAATATGTCCTTTTTTGTCCTTTAAATTTGCGACTCAACCGGTTGAGTCGCAAATTTTGGCTTATTTATTGGCTTTTATAGTATCTCATAACTACACAAAATCGCCAGCTTGAGCTGGTGATTCTTCCATAATCTATGCTTCAAAAATATTAAAATACTCATTATCACTACCATGGTATAATTTGGCACGCAAAAGCGGCTATAGTTTAGTGGTATGACACGTCCTTGCCAAGGATGAGACGGGAGTTC
>CEPX01197922.1_pt1 | contig 54804 bp, 74 predicted proteins | sample 361361 | NCBI WGS metagenome assembly CEPX01 (sample SAMEA2619974, study PRJEB7988) | marine metagenome | biome: marine biome (ENVO:00000447); feature: mesopelagic zone (ENVO:00000213) & marine oxygen minimum zone (ENVO:01000065); material: "saline water (ENVO:00002010), including plankton...
TGATCCTACTCTAACGATCCATGTTGGTTTTACAGGAACAACGTATAAGAATGATTGTTATGCTCCTGTGCTGGGGATTGATGCGTTTGAGAAGTCATGATTTTAGGTCATCTAGGGTTACTAAGTCTCCTATATCTAATTTGTTCACATATCTTACAGGATTTTTTGGAATTTGAGCGTAATTAAGTATTGCTGTTCTGATTTCTTGAGTTGATTTTACTTGTACGTATGTAGAAAAGGCATGAAAGTGTTCTCCATATACTTCTTTTAAACAATTTATTGTGTCATCTAGACTCATGTCAAATTGCATTATTTGTTTTGTAAGAATATGTGTTGTTGCCAGAGGATGACCTTCTGTGTCCAATACCTGAGCGAGGTATACTTTTTGGTCCTTTTTGTTTTCGTAGATGATGTGATCTATTTTATTTTTTCGGAGTGATTATATTTAAGATTTATGCTTATGTTTAACAAGATTTTTATAGATAAATTTTTCATAATTATTATGGCCGATCATAGATTGAATACGATGTATAATGGTAGGCAAAAGATATATTCTTCTTTTTTAGAAGATGAAGTGCTATCCATAGATTGGAGATTACACCCTTGGGTACCGGAGAAAGATGTTTATACTAGGCTTTCACAAGTTGTTGCCAAGTATGGAGAACCGGGTATTGTTAAAATTTCTAATCCTGATGAAGTTTTATTTTATGGTGCCCACTGTGCAGAAAGTGATTTTATTTATAGTACATTGGTAAACTTTGGTTCTGAGTCTGAGAAGTTTGTGAGAACCGGCGAGATTGATATTTGTATTAAGGATAAAGATATTAATGTAAGTTGTGATGAGAACTGTTCTGATTTTACGTCAATTTTAATGAGAATGACTATGCAGTATCTGATTGATAATAGGTTAGAGAGAAGTTTGAGTAAACAGTATGATAAACTTAGTAAGTAGAAACTTTTATTTCTATTTCGGCTTGTTTTGAGAGTGTTTTTAATTATTTCGGAAGCTTCTTTCCCATTATTTTGTATAAGAAATTCATAGAGGGTCTGGTTGCTTGATCAAATATTAATTGGTATGATAGGGCATCTATTTGATCATTTTTGTTATGAAAAGTGAACCATGGATCCTTATTGTGTCTTGAAAATAACCTCCTTTCAAGAGTGCTGCGTTCATTGCAGTAAGGAGAATCTAGTTGTAGGGTTACTCCATTCATTTCTAAAGAACCATAGTCTCTGTTAGCATTAGGTTTATATTTGCTGATTTTATCTTGAGAATTTACCCTTAGTTCATCAATTACACCATCTTTATCATAGTCAATTATGTCAATTTGGGCATTTCCTTCCAAAATTGTTACAGTATGATAATCTTTTTCTGCTACGCAAAATCCTGCTTGAGCTGTGGGTGTTAACGCTGCTGTTGCGAAAGCTGCAATTAATATTCTCTTTAACATAGAGGTTCTAAAAGCAGGTTTATTTAAAAAATATATGTTAATATTGTTCTATTTTTATCGTAGGCTCTTGTGCTTTAGCTATTACTTTCCCATGCAAGGCGAAGGTTGATGTTTTTTGTATTTTTACTGAGAGAGTGTCTCCTAAATTATAGTTTCCTTCAACAATTACTTGTTTGTAAGAGTCGTTTCTGCCGATCCATTGGTTGTCTTTTCCTTTCTCGTCGATTAAGATTTTTCCTTCCCAGCCTAACCAGCGTTCGTTGTTGAGTTTAGAGATGTTATGAAAGATGTCAGTTAAAGTTTTTGATCTTTTCTTGACGACTTCTGTTGGCAGTTGTTTTAGTTCGGCCGCTGGTGTTCCTGGGCGGGACCAGAATTTTGAGATGTTGATGGAGTCTGGGTTCGTTCTTCTGATTGCCTGTAAGGTTCCCCAGAAATGTTCGTCTGATTCTGTTGGATAGCCAACGATAATGTCAGTCATGATGTTGATTTCAGGGATCGCTGTTTTGAATTTGTCTGTGAACTCTCTATACATTTGCACTGTGTATCGTCTGTTCATCTGTTGTAAAGTATAGTTATGTCCCGCTTGTAGTGGTAAATGTAGAAATTTGAAGATTTTTGGATGTTTGTATACTGTAATTAAGTCGTCTAATATTTTTGGTAAGTGGTCAGGGTTGCCCATGCCTATTCTTATTTTGAAGTCGCCTGGAATTGCGGTTAATTGTGTTAATAGTTGTACTATATTTGTTTTTATGTCAAAACCATAACAGAATGTATCTTGTGATGTTAACCATATTTCTTTGATTCCTTCTTTGAGTGCTTTTTTTGCTACATCTGTTATGTCTTTGATTGGGTAAGAAACTAAAGTACCTCTTGCTTGTTTTGTTTTGCAGAATGTACAGGCTCCGAGACATCCTCTATTGATGGGGATGATTTCCACTAATGGATTTTTTCTAACTTTTGGTAGGTTGAGTGGTGGCATTTCGTCGTTGTTGAGTATTTGTAAGACGTTGTCGTTAAGTGCTTCCTCTACTACTTCTACAATATTTTGGATGTTTTGTGTTCCCACTATGCTATATTCTTTGAATTTCTGTGGATCGGCTTGAGGTATACATCCTGCTATGACCATGAGTTTGTGTGGATGATCTTTTCTGAATTGGTTTATTGTTTTGAAGAAATTGTTTTCGCTTGGTGTTTTTACTGTACATGAATTGAATATTACTATATCTGCTTCTGGGATTGATTCTGATTGTGTGAATTTTGCTTCTGTTAAGAGACCTGCCATTTGTTCTGAGTCTGCTACATTTGCACTGCAACCGAAGGTGTTGATGTAAAATGATGTCATGGGTATTGAGAGAGTGATATTTTTAAAAAACTTTGGAAAAGTATTAATACTTTGTTTTATTTCCTCTTTTATGGATAAGAGTTATGTTCTAATTACAGATGCTAAGAGAGAATACTTACTTTCTCAACATAATAAGTTTAATCCAAGGGCAGAGATTATAGAGTATGACTATAGACCTGGAGCTTTAGGTCTTTTACATTCTGAGATTGTTGCTGATCCTATTGGTAATTATAGAGAAATGCCAGGTGTGCCTTTTGGAAAGAGGTTATATACCACAGGAAATCTAAACTCAAGTTTAGCACGAGAAGGTGATATTGCAATACTTTTGCATGATGACTTTTCTGGAAAGAGTAGGTTCCATAAGTGGAGGTCAGAGGGATTGTTTTTATCATATTTTAGAGAAGAGGAGTTTACAATTCTGGAGTCTTCTAAAATTGATGATGTGAAGGATGAAGTTGCAAAGATTTTTGAAGAGAAAGATATTTGGATTAACCAAACGTGGCCAAGACGGACGGGATTGAGTGAGATTGATTCTGTAAAGTATATGGTCGGTAATATATTGCCTGTTTTAGATAATTTTGAGTATAATAATACAGCCATTTGCGGAATTCCTTTAGAGGTTTCACTAAGAAAAGTTTCTCGAAAGGCTTTGTTGAGTGAGAGAGCTTATTTAAACGAACATGCTAGGCAGTGGAGGGCAAGTAATGGAAAGTTGCCTAAAAGCGCTTTTATTCCTAAACGCTGATTTTTAAGAAACTTTTATAAATGAGTGCCACTATTGAGTACTCAATGGCAGGAATTAATGATTATTGGATACCAGCAATTGCAGCTACAGCAGGTTGTTTGGTAGGTGGCCTTATTGGTTATAAGGTGCAGAAAGAACCTGAAGTTCAAATTGAATATGTTGAGAAGGAGTGTCCAGAAGTATCTGCTAGAGCAAGATTTCATTCTAGGATCAAAATTGATGATAATAAGTATGGAGTAGTTGAATATAAATTACCTGCAAATGATTTGTTCAGGTTTTCCTTAGATGGAGTAAAGGGCGAATTATGTGGTTATGACAAAGAAAATGATGAAGCTCTGGTCGTTGAGAGTTTCACTAAAGACGGTAGTATAGTTTATGGTGGTAGTTGTCAAATCTCTGTGATTAGAGATATTGATGAGTTAGAAGAAGTAGTAGATGAAGAATAAATTTATTCTAAGAATAATAATCCATACATTATTACTATACCCGTGACCATGAATAATAAGTGTAGAAGTGATTCTTTTAATCTAGAATGTTTATGTAATTCTGGAATTAAATTTGATCCGGCGATGTAGATGAATCCTCCAGCAGCGAAAGGTATGATGAAGAATAGAAATTGTTCTGCTTGACCCGCGAAGGAAAGACCTACTATTGCACCGACAATGGCAATTGCTCCAGAGAGAAAGTTGAATAAGAGGGCTTTTTTCCTGGTAAAGCCTGCATAAATTAATACACCATAGTCAGCTATTTCTTGAGGAACTTCGTGCAGGAACACTGCAATGGTTGTGGCAATTCCAGCTGGCATGCTGATTAGGAAGGATCCTGCTATGATTAAACCGTCCAGGAAGTTATGGACACCATCGGCTACTAGATTAAGTATGCCTACATGCATTGGTTTATGATGATGTATGTGAGGATCTTCATGGTGATGATGATGCATGTGAATTATTTTTTCCAATATGAAGAAGATGATGATACCAGCCAGGATTATGAGAGATATTTCTGTTGTGAATCCTGTATTTTCTACAGCTTCAGGTAATAAGTGTAAGAATGCCCCACCGAAGAGTGTTCCTGCAGAGAGACTGACCATGAACATTAGAGATCTAGTGAGGAACTTTTTGTAAAATGATAAAGAAAATATTCCGACTAAGGAGACTAATGAAACTAAAATGACGCTGATAATTGTGGCGCTTGTAGGAGTAACCATGTATTTGTTATAGCCTTATTGTTTAAATAACTTTCTTATTACCATTGTGGCATAAGATCCTTTGTTTAAGTAGAATTTGATTATATATGAGTCTTGTTGTTTAGTTATTGCTAATTTAGTTATTTCTGAGTAGAGGGCTCTAGATTGTCCTTCCATGCTTAGTTCTGGTATTTGTTTGATGATAAAGTCTTTTGGAGTTAGATTTTCTTTATGCAAGATTTTTTCAATGATGTTGTTGATTTCTTGATTTGTATTTTTGTAGGCAAATCCTATTAGTGGAATTTCATTTAGAGGTTTCTTTTTTTCTGAAAATGTCAATGTTCCTTGGGAATAAGTTACTTTGTGTCCTGTTTCTATGTAAGTTGCAACCGTTTCATTCCATAAGTAACTTTGATATGAGTGGACGTAGAGTTTTAAGAGTCTTTTTTGTAAGAGTTGTAGTGCTCCAATATGGTCGTTTGGTTGGGTTTGTAGATAAGTTTTTACTTTAGGATTGTCAATTAATTCAGTTGCTTTGTTAAATTGCTTTTTTATGATGTATTTACCGATGTCTTTGTTATGCTTTGAGAATCTTTGTTCATCGAAGTAGTTTTCTACGAATGTAGTTGCGATCGGTTCTCGGTTTGTGATGACTTTTATTTCGAATTGGTTTCCTTTTAAGTCGCCTAGGGTTATTGGTTGGTCTCCTTTGCCTATGAGTTGGAATGTGGTTTTGTCGATGTTGATGTTTTTTATTGATTTTGTAGTGGATATTATTTGTTCCGTGATTGCTACTTTGTCTTTGGTTCCAGCAAAGCCAATTTGATTGATTTTGATACTTAGTTGTTTTGCCAGTTCTTTGATTACATCTAGGGTGTTTCTATTGGTTTTGGTTAGTTTGTAGTAGAAGTATTTTCCATTAGTTTGCGGTTTAATGTTAGTTATTTCTTTTACTTTAAAGTCTGATGGTTGTTGTTTTATAATGTACATAGTAATAAATATAAGAATAATCTTTTTAATATTTTGCCATTTTTTGGTAGTAATGAGTAGAAGAAGAGAAAATTCAGGAAAAAATTATGGTTGGAAGGTTGCTGGTTTAACTGCTGTGATAATGGCTGGTGTTGTTGGATATGGTCATTATTCAAATGAGGAAAACAGAAAACCTGCAGTTGCTGAAATGTTGCACAGTAAAGGAGATACGAAACTTTTGGAAGATAAGTTAGATTCCACTTTTCTCCATAAAATGCCAGTTCAGGAGTTAGAGCTTATTCAAGAAAGAGAGAGTTCAAATTATGAAAGTTTACAATTGATTCAGGCAGTTGAAAAAATACACTATAAATCTGCCTTAATGAGTAATATTAAGAATGCTTTTCTACAAGAAAGACCAAACTTAAAAAAAAGGGCATTACTACATGGACTAAACTGTCAAAGTATTAAAATGAATCCAATAGTGGAAGAAGAATTAAGAATGGTTTCACATGGATCCAGAGATGCCTCTTTTTTGAGTTATGCAAAAGCAGCAGTAACTCATCTTTATGGTCATTCTGCTTTCTCTGATGTACCTAAGCCCAATATTGTGTGGAATAACTTAAAATTAAAAGAAGGAGAAGTTACAGGCATGGTGGGATTAAATGTTGTTAGCAGAGTAAATGTTAGACATGAATGTTTAACAAATGATGAAATTTATGATTCTAAATTCACAATGCAAAGATATATTTATGGAGGAGGAAGTAGAATCTGGGAGCCAATAAGAAAAACAGATGATAATAATTTTACATTAGTAAAAGCAAGGAAACCATACTTTTTTATTTGCAGTGCTGGAGATTCCGCCGGAACACATCTACAATCACCTTTTTCTGAAATACTCCCTTATATATTTAGGGAAAAACTTAAGACATTTTATGAAAGTAAGACTGAAGGATTAGGCGCTGTAGTAGGCCCGTATTATTTACGAGAGATGTATGCATTAGGAGAAACTATATCTGAATCCTTGGCTATTCAATTGTCTAAGGAGATGTTAGAACAAAATAAATTTAGTCCAACTAAACATGTGAAGATGGAAGATCTAGATAACTCAGCTGCAACTCTTGCTTCAATTGATATGACTTATATTTTTGTTCCTGCTGGAATGGAATATATCAAAAATTATGGTCTTGATGATACAGTTAAGAATTTTATGAATGATCCTGTTAAGTATTTTGAAGATGTTAAAGAGATTCATGCGTCGATGCAGTGATTGTTACTACATTGCTTTTTATTACATAAAGATTATATAGTTATTGATGAGATATTTGAATATGGAATTGCAGAGAGTTACAGTTGGAATGTTGCCTGAGTTTTCTGGTGCCAATGTGGAGTCAGCAGAAGCTTATTTTAGAGCTAAACATACTATTTTGCCTTTGTTGAATCATAGAGTTATTGATCCTTTTGAGAAGTTGTTAAGGAAAGATACTGGTTATGATAAGGATAATTTGCCTTCTGGAGAGGTTGAGCATACTGTAGATTGTGTTGATTTAGAGTTTGTTGTTGTGAGTAGTAGAAAAGTTAAGAGGCCAAAGATTAAAGAGGTTTACACTGGTACGGTTGATTATTTGAAGTTTGTAAAGGAGGGATATGCAGAAGGAATACAAAGGAAAGGCGTGTTGACTTTTGATGATAAAGCATATTTGGAGTTAGGTGATTTATTAGGTAAGATTGATAGTTTACAGAAAAGTGTTTTAACTGACGATTTGAAGCAGAGTATTACGCGACCGGATTGGGCCTATGATGATGGAGATGTTGTGATTCCTTTAGTAGATAAATTAGGTTTAAATGATAATGATGCAAGATTGTATTTGAATGCTCTGGGTTTGGAGAAGGTCTTAAAAGATAAGACTGTTAAACCGTTTGATGATTATTTGAAGACACAAACAGGATATCATAAGGATAATGTTCCAAAAGAAGTTGAGTCTAAGTTAATGCAGATTAATCAAGATTTGTTTGAAGTGCAAACTATTCCAGAGAAGACAGTTAAGTATAAAGAAATTATGAAGGATTTGGTTAAACCGGCTCCTACAAAGGTTACTTCTAGGTCCAGAATTGGAGAGTTGATAAGAGTGAGAGACAATATTCCATTTGAGAAGGCTGTGGTATATGATCCTCGTCAATCCAAAGGCAGTACTTATGTTTCTGTTGAGGGTAGTTTACTAAGGTTGGATGAGTTGAAGAAGAAACACACTAATCCTAGTGTTAATCAGAAAGTGTTTTATTACCGAGCTGTTTAATTGCTACTTAGACATGGTAAATATAAGGTAAGTTTTATAAAGTATGGCTTGAAATAATAGTTATGAAAACGATAATACCTTATGTGGCAATTTTGGCAATGGGTTGCTCTCCCGCTATGACTAGTCAAACCGATTTACCACTACCACTTGCACCGTCTTCTGCTGAGATTAGTAAATTAATGGTAGAAAATACTAAAGAACAATGTTTAGATGTATTTTGTACAGGAAGTTTGTATACTAAATTTCTTAATTTAGAAGGACGGAAGTATGAAATTAATCTGTTGGATGCACCACCTTTCATTAATGTTCCTGCAGCTCATATTCGTGAAGCTTATTCTAGATTGACCATAGATACATGTACAACTAATTCTATGTATGCAGATTGTGAACCCTCAAGAAGATGGTTAGTTGAAGATAATACTGAGAATTGGCAGTGTTATGATTTTACTAAGAATTCTGAAAAAGGAACTCAATGTAAATCCGTTGATAGGCAAGACGTGATAATGCGTGGAAAGTTGTTGCAGGCAATTAAGTTGGATCTAGCGAAGTAATGTAAAGTAAATATGCTATTTTTGTTTCTTCTGCATCATTGAAGAATATTGTTGATTCTGTGTTTCTGAAGAAGGTGAAGGCTTTACCTTCGTTTTGTTTGATGTTGTTGGCGTGGATATGTTGAGCGTTGAATGGTTGTCCTAGTTGCTCTATGGCGATGACGAAGCCTTTGTTTCCCAAGTAAAGATAGAATTTGTGTGGAGTTTTGAATTCCGAATAGTTTAAAGTGTTTGAGCCTGCTTCGTTGATGAAGTGAGCTACTTCATCTGGTTTATTGTTGAGCCAGTTGTCGTGATTGAAATTGGTTTTGTAGTGATGATTGATGAGGTTTAATATTTCTTGTTTTGCATCTGCGTAATTTTCTAAAATGTCATCGGTGTTTGCTAGAGTCCTTTCTGCTTGGTGTGGGTGAATGATGAATTCTTTTGTTTCTTGGTGGTCTATTTGATTAAGTGCTTCTTGTAATTTGTGCTTGAAGTTTAAGACCATGTGAAGTTGGGTAACACTTTTTTATTAAAAGTTATCCCATTTTGGTCAACAACATATTTATATTATCAAAATCCTAATGGATTATGAGCAATATTAATGATTTTACTGAAATCTTCAAAGAGATTAAAAGACAGTTTAAGATTATCACATCATTAGGTAATTCTCACGATACAAAAATTGGTATCTTCCTAGGGTTTATTGTTGTAGTATTAGGATAAATAGTATTTAGCAAAACAGTTGTACACCAATCATTTGGAAGAATATCTTCATCTCTGCTTTTTTTATCTAGTATATTGCTTATGATGTATTCTGGTTTTTTAGGCGTGAGAGCATATATGATAAGGGATTATAAGATGGGACCAAATACACAAGAACTTTTGAAAGTGTATGATTGCTATGAGATTCCCGAAGTTACTAAGATCATTGGTGAGATAATTCAAAATGCCAATAAGCATAATGATAAAATTACAAAAACAAAAGTATTATATATGAACAGAATGATAATATCATTCATTGTTGGGTTTTATCTTGTAATTGTAACGAATTTAAGTGTAGTAATGTTTTAAAATGGTTAAAAAAAAATAAATACAAGTGAGCTTTTAGATAAGATACCTATTGTTTACATAGAGGGTGAGCCAGATATGAGCTTATTTTCCAGGATAGTTAGAAGAATTTTTGGAATAAAGTTGTAAGTTGACGGCTATGAATTTTTTGAGAACATGTATTATACAAAACAATAGAGGTAGATTTTTATATTCTTATTACTTTATGAAAAGAGTGTTGATGGTATTTTTGTTACTTTTTCTTCCCGTCCCTGATTGTAGTTTTATTCCGCCACTGGACAGAAACGTAAACAATGAAAAGGTTAACTGAGTGACGTTAATTTGCTGATCTCAACTGCATTGAGAGGTCTATCATAAATTCTTACATCATCAATGTAACCTTTAAAATATTCAAAGTCAGGGGAAATTTGGTAGGCACTTTTGCCGTAGCCGAGAGTTAATTTCTCTTGTACAATAATAGAATTTAAGAATGATTGAGCTTTAGGATTACCAAAGTTATGATCTTTATTGGCTATGGCCAGGCCATTCAAATATCCAGTGTTGCCATCTGGACCAACGACAACTGCGTAATGATACCATTTATTTTCTTCCAAATTCTTATTTGAATCAAAACAGAGGAATGGTTCTTGGTTATTTTTTACCCAAGTGGAATAAATCATTTTGTTGTTAGGATCGGGGGTGCCGTCAGGGAAATTACCAAAAGGAGGACCTTCAGTGCCGGCGGCATGACCTATCTCTATTAAATACATGTTATCGTCTCCTGATGCCATTCCTATATAGAAAAGGGGCATGATGGTTTGTTTGTCTAGTAATGACTGATAATTAAACCAGAAGGCTATCGTTCCCTGACCGAGGCTACCTATTTTCTCAACGGTAGATTGTGGAAAGTCAACAAAGTCGTCAACACCGTCGAAGTATAGTGCTTTGCCAATCTTACCATCCTTAATAGTAGCACCACCTTTAATAGTTCCATGATTATTTTTTGCTGAATCTTGTGCATCCTGATCAAATGTCCAGTGAGCAACTAAGTTTGGATCAATATCTTTCTCAGGGATAGGTTCTGGCACTACTTCTTTAACCTCTTCTACTTGTGTTTCTATTTTTATATCAGCTGGTTCTGGTGGAATAATTTCTTCTTCTACAAGAGGCTCTTCTACAATCACAGGTATTTCTTCAGGAGCCTGAGTACAACCAATAATTAGAGTAATTGTTATAAGTAATATTAATAGATAACCTCTTTTTTTCATCTCTAGAAAGGAGAGATTAGATATATTTAAAAGTATCCTTTATCTGGTTCATTTCATGAAAAAAGAGCTTCTGATGCTAGGATTTACGAAAGGTAGGATCACCAATTTGTTCAGTATGCCTCATTAGAAATTATTCTAGAAAGTCTGAAAGAGTATTTTTCCCAGAGTAAAATCCTCCACAGATATCTGGCCAGTCTTTTTTGTGTTCCCAGGTGGAGGCAGCATTGATTTGTTCAATAGTTTTTTTAGAGGCTCCATCAAAATAGTTTAGAGGACATAGGCTAGTTGGTCCTCTGGCCCGTTGTTGATTTTGATCAGCTCCAAATTCCCAGTGAATTCCTTTTGCCCTTCCTAAAGTAGTACCTTGATTTACATTATCTCCCACTTTGAATGATGTTGAAATTAATCCTTCGTAGCGAGTAAAGTATTGATTATGCTTCAGATATAGATCCCAAGTATTATCACTTTGTAGTTTGAGAGAAGTTACTTGTCCATCAGCAGATGCTGAAATTGCTTGGTCCACTTGCCAAGTGAAATCAATACCAGGATGTCCTCCAGGAGTTATGGGATGGTTTGGTGTTTCCCCCAAAGGAATTAGTAATGCAGGAGAGATTGTAAATGGCAATTTGATAGTTATTGGATCAAGTATTTCAACTGTAGCCGGTTGCTCTCCCACCCATGGGCTGGTTCCAGCATCAGCAAATTGCTCTGAACTTTCCTCGTCAATTGGAGGATATTTTTCCTTGATGATAGCGCATTCCTTGCCAGTATCCGCTGTGCAGAAATCCTGACATTTTACAGGATTGGCATCGCAAAATATTTCACATTCTGGCCAGTTTTGGCATAATGGTCCTAATCCACCTAAGCCCTGATCATCAGATCCCTCCATAGTTTCTGTGAAATCTGGTGAATAATATAGTTTACATTCAGGGTGATCCTGATTTTTTGCACAGAATTCTTCACTTAAGGCTTCTTCTTGTTGAGGTTCATTATCTGAGTATTTTTTACATTCTTCCGAGTTTTTGAGACAATAATCATCTGATGTCACGTCCTCTATGTCTAGTAAGAAGAATTCTTTGCAGATTTTATTTTGTGGGTCCTTTTTACAATATTCTTCACATTGGGCTTCATTTTTATCGCAGAATTCTTCACATTGATCATATGAGCACAAACCCTTAATTCCTTCTTCTTCAGGAATTTTGTCTTCAAGATCGTCAGTCGGTTCAGCTGGTAAATCAAGGCCGCAGCCTATTAAGAATATTAATAATATTAGTAATATCAAGACTTTTTTCATAGTTGGAGTATTTTTTTATATTATTTAAAGTATTTGATTTACGAAAGGTAGATAAAGTGGTGAGTTTTGTTAGGTCACAAAATATTTTTCTGGAATTTTCCAAATATCAAATGAAAGGGATTTAATTAGCAATGAGAGGATATATATTAAAGTTCAAAAACAATGCAAAAGCAGGCTAGTGGACAAGACGGGAAACACCGTTCTTGTCTCATATTGTTCCCAAATATTAGTATCCATCCGGGATATGATTTCATCTATGTTATTGCTCAATTACTAAAATTCTAATGTCCTGTATGTTTTATATTGCAATGCGAGATTATTTATATAAAAGCCCCTGTATGTTACTACAATAGGGTGACGTTGGTCAACAGTATCAAGATTCAAAGATAATTTTTTAAAGTAATTAATAATTTTTCTTTTATGTTTAAGGTTATTTCATTTTATAAGTATGTGGACGTCAAGCGTCCTTCTGTTTTAAGAGATGAAGTTAGAGCATTTTGTTCTGCTAATGATATATTGGGTAGGATTATGGTTGGTAAGGAAGGGTTGAATGGTGGAGTTTGCGGTTCTGTTCAGAAGATTGAAAAGTTCAAGTGTTGGGTTAAGAGTTATAAGGATTTTGATGATTTAACTTTTAGAGAACAGGATTTTGAGAAGAATACATATCATAAGTTGATTGTTAGGGTTCGTTCAGAGATTTGTGCCTTTGGTAAGGATGTGGATTTGAGTAAGAAAGGGGAGTATGTTTCACCTGCTGAGTTGGAGAGGATGTATTGTGCAAATGAGGATTTTGTAATAGTTGATGCTAGGAATACATATGAGTTTGATGTTGGCCATTTTAATGATGCCGTTAGGTTGCCTATTGAGAATTTTAGAGAGTTTGCTGATGTAGCTGTTAAGAAATTAGATAAGGATAAGAAGATTGTTTTATATTGTACTGGTGGGATTAGATGTGAGAAGGCTTCTGCCTTTTTGAAACAAGAGAATTTTTCTGATGTTAGTCATTTGCAAGGCGGAATAATTAATTATGTTAATCAGTTTCCTAATTCTAAGTGGGAAGGTGGTTTGTTTGTTTTTGATGATAGATTAGTTAGTGATGTTGGTTCAGCTATTAGTAATTGTGTGTATTGTGGTAATAGTACTTCTGGTATGCTAGATTGTCACAATTTGGCATGTGATAAGTTGTTTGTTATTTGTTCTGATTGTTCTTTGAAGACTAAGAATTGTTCTGTTGATTGTAGTTCTGGTGAGCAGAGAAAGGTTGTTAGGAATGAGAAGGTAGTAGGTAAAGTTTTGAATTATTATTCGCGTAAAGGAGTTGCTTCTGTTAAAGGTGATATGGTTGAGGGTTGTAAAGTTCGTATTAGGGGAAAGACAACTGATTTTGAGCAAGTTATTGATTCTTTAAGGGTTGATTCAGAGAATGTTTTTAGTTTTCCTGTTTCTGAGAAGTGTAGAGAGAATGATTTGGTTTATGTTGAGGTTTGAGGATCTAAATAAATTTAAATGATTTAGATAATCAGCAGACATGGAGATAGATGATCGTATTTATGGTTCTTTTAAAATTGATGAGGGAGGTATTATTGATTTGATTTATTCTCAAGAGTTGCAAAGGTTGAAAGGTATTTCCCAACAAGGTTTGCCTCAGCAGTTTTATCATAATGATTGTTTTAACAGATATGAACATTCTGTTGGTGTGATGTTGTTGCTGAGGAAGTTAGGTGCTTCCGTCGAGGAACAAGTTGCTGGTTTGTTGCATGATGTTTCACATACTGCTTTTTCTCATTTGATCGATTGGGTTGTTGGTGATCCAAAAACAGAAAGCTTTCAGGATGACAATCACAGGAAGTATATTTTAAGTACGGATTTGCCAGTGATTTTGAAGAAGTTTGGTCATTCTGTTGAAGATATGTGCAATTATAAGAAATTTACTTTACTAGAACAGGACGCTCCTTTGTTATGTGCAGATAGAGTAGATTATACTTTACGTGAGTTAGATTCAGATAAGGCCAAGTGGTATGTGGATAATTTAGTTGTGCATTATGGGAGAATGATGTTTGGTTCTAAGAAGCCTGCTAGAGAGTTTGCTCAGGATTATTTGAAGTTGCAGACTGAACATTGGGCTGCTCCAGAGTCATCTTTGAGATATGAATTATTTTCTGGATTGTTGAAGGATGCTTTGAAGGGTGGTATTCTGTGCTTTGAGGATTTTTATCAAACAGATCAATTCGTTGTAGATAAGTTAGAAAGTTCGGCAAATGGTCAAACACAGTACGTTTTAGATTTACTACGGAAACCGCTAGAGTATATTTTTGATCCAAATCCACAGTTTACTTTGCAGAAGAAATTTAGATTTGTGGACCCTGAGTATTTGTATAGAGGGAGGGTTTTTCAAATTAGTTCAAGAGATAGGGAGTTTAAGAAGTTAGTGGATAAAGAAAGGAAAAAAAATAAAGAAGGATTGAGTTTGAGACTTAGCCCCACGCGCCCAAGATAGATCCCATTATGACTAAAACCACTAAGTAATGTAAGGTGTTGATTGCGTATAATGCAAATGGTTTTCCTTCCCATAATACTTTGCTTAACATTGATGTTGCAAGAAATCCAAACCAGATTAGTGTGCCTACTTTTGCACCTAGCATCCAGCCTTGGCCTACTACTACGAATTGACTTAGTACATAAGCCATTACTACAACCGAGATGAACATTGTTATGTAGTTTTTTGCCATGCCTTTGGCTTTGGCTTTTTCCATATCCTTCTCTGTAAAGTTCATTAATTTACACCACATTTTCCCAAATAGAAGTGGTGAGTACCAAAGTGCGCCTATTATGTAAGAAACCACTGATGCTACTAATATTGCTAAATAATTTGCCATTTTATAAACCCCCTGTTTCATTTGGTAAAGGGAGAAGAGTATTTAATGGTTGTGGATGACTTCAATTATTCGTCAATTTGGCTATTTTCTATGGAGTTAAGAAATTTACTTACGCTCTTGTTGGTTTTAGTTGTTACTAGTGGCATTACAATGCCTCAAATTCTTGTTTCTTACTATTATACCACTCTTGCATGGCTTCAGGATTCCTCATTAGTTCCATCATTTTTTGCATTGCCTTTTGATGCTCAGGTTCCTCACGCATTTCCATGCCGTGTTGCTTGCTTAGTTCTGCCATTTCTTCAAATGTGTTGGCTTGGAATTCCTTATCACAAGCTCCACCAAGTTGTTTACATGTCATTGTTTTCATAGTGTTTTTAGAATTGAGTTGATATATATAATGTTTGTTTTTCTTAGTATGATTTTTAAAGCTGCATGTTTTTTCCCCTCTATGATTGAAAAATTAAAATATTTAGAGTTACAAAGTACAGGAAGAGGTATCCCTATTATCGGTCCTGAGAAGGGTCAATGGTTGTTAAAGAAAGTTAAAGAGTTGAAACCAAAAAGAGTTTTAGAATTGGGTACTGCCAATGGTTATTCTGGTTGCATTTTGGGTTCAGAAGGTGCTGTATTAACTACGATTGAGATGGATGATAAAATTGCTATAGAGGCTATGCAGAATTTTTCTCAGTTTGATACTAATGCCGAAGTTTTTTTGGGAGATGGTGTGGAGATTATTAAGGAGTTGAAGGGAAAGTTTGATTTTATTTTTATAGATTTTTCTAAGAAGAATTATATCAAAGTCTTAGAAGATTGTAAAAGGTTATGTAGTGGTGTGATTATTGCTGACAATATTTCTTTTGATGGTTGTAGTGATTTTAAGGAAGCTGTTTTGAGCGACCCTAGATTGGATACAGAGATTATTGATATAAAAGATGGATTGAGTTATTCTATTTGTAAGGATTAATCAATAAGTGGTTTTAATTTTTTTACTTTTGCAGGATGTCTTAATTTTTTAATTGCTTTTTGCTCTATTTGACCTATTCTAGCCTTTGAAAGATGTAAGTCTTTAGCGACATCTTCTAATGTCCCATCAACTCTATTTTCTAATCCAAATCGACGTCGTATGACCTCTGCTTGCTGAGGATTTAATGAGTCTATTATTTGATTCAGTCTTCGCCTAATTTCTTTTTTAGATGCTTCTAGCTCAGGATTTGGCTTCTTTTTATCAGGAAGATACAATTCACTCCATTTACTGCCTTTGGCATCATTAGTATCTACAGGCCTATCAATATTCATATACGTATTATGTAGCCCATAGTAAATGTTTTTAGCCATGGAATAAGTAATTGGTAGTCTAAAAACTGTAATTTCATCCTTAATTTTTTGAATGGCTTCATTCCTATCTTTGCAACCAATAAGTATTTTTTTAACATCATCTACAACATAAATTGGAAGCCTTATTAACCCAGCCTGCTGATTTCCAATACGATAAATATGTGCTGCAAATCTATTGGCAACAAAAGTAGTCAATGCAGACTTGGTAGGTTTATATTTATGAAGTACTTTGATTAAATATGAATAACCCTCTTGAACCATGTCATCGGCATCTAAATTTAGACCTCTAATGACAAAAAGTTTTCTATTATAACCACGATGCCCACTTCCATAGATCATTTTATTAGCTATCTTGTATAAAAATGGACGTACTATATGCACCAATTCTTCCATTATTTCTTTTTGCCGTGGAGATCTACGGTCTGTTAACTTTCCATTGTAATCTTTGACAAAGTCACCGGGATATTCCACAGTTTTTAAGTTATCGTATTCAAGGCCTAACTCATCAAGCCGAATTGCTTCTTTAGTTCTTTTTCTAGTATTATGTCTTTTTGGCAGTGGCGTTACTTTAGGTTTTTGAGTAGTTGCATTGTAAGATTCTTCAACTTTCTCTGGTTGTGTGTATTTATTTTCATTTGTTAGAGGTTCAGAAGTTGTTGGTTTGTCATATGGTGTTCTTTTAACTTCAGGATTTTCTGTAGGACAGTTGAGCCCAATGTTTGCCGCTATTTCTTCGAGATTTATCTGTGTCAATGGTGAAATTATTGTGTTTTCTAATGATTTCTGGTTGATATAATCCTTTGCTGAGATTTTAGTTCTTGCTTTGGCTTTCTTCCTAGCTAAGATTCTTCTTGCATGATAGTCTGTTTGAGCCATATATGCTATTATCACTGCTATTTTTTAAAGATTCTTATTAAGAATTAGTGTCATTATGGTTTATAGCGTTCCATGGTTCTGGGGAAGGGAATGGTGTCCTTGATGTTGTCTAGTCCGCATATCCATTTTATTACCCGTTCTACTCCTAGTCCAAATCCACCGTGGGGAACACTGCCATATCTTCTAGTATCTAGGTAGAAACCATATTCTAGGGGGTCCTCACCATCATCCTTAAGTCTTTGCTTGACCTTTTCTAGATCATGTTCTCGATGTGATCCTCCGATTATTTCTCCATGTCCTTCTGGTGCTAAGAAGTCACAACCTTGCACTACATCTGGGTTTTTTGGATCTTCTGTCATGTAGAATGCTTTTACTTTTTTAGGATAATGGGTAACAATCAAGGGAACGTCATAGAGTTCTGTAAGTTTTTCTTCTTCAATTGTGCGTAGATCTTTTCCCCAGGGTACATTCATTTTGCATTTGTCTTTGAGAATTTTTAATGCTTCTGTATACGTCATGCGCACAAAGGATTTCTTTATTGTAGGTTCTAGTTTTTTCCAGTCTCTACCTAATTGGACTAATTCTGCTTTGTTTTTGTCCAGTACTGATTTTACGATATGTTTTAGCAAGCCTTCTCCATAATCCTGAATTTGCTTGAAGTCTGCCCAGGCAAGTTCCATTTCCGCATGCCAGTATTCAGTTAGGTGTCTACTAGTTTTTGATTTTTCCGCCCTGAATGATGGAGCTAGAGTGTAAATTCTTTCCAAGCCAAAGATAGCAGGTTCAGCATACAATTGCCAAGTTTGAGCTAAGAATACATCTTTTTTGCCAAAATAGTCAACCTTGAATAAATCTGATCCACCTTCACATTGTACGGCTTGAAAGATAGGAGATTGATATTCATGGAATCCTTCTTTTCTGAAATATTCGTGAATTGCTCCGAAGATTGTTGATCTAATTTTAAGGATGGCAATCATTTTTCTGGATCTTAGCCACAAGTGTCTATTATCTGCTAAGAATTCTATGGATTGGTCCTTAGTTATGGGATAAGATTCTGATGGTCCTACGATGTTGTAGGATGAGACTTGTACTTCATAGCCTGTTGGTGCTCTTTTGTCTTCCTTGATTTCTCCATGTAATTGAATTGATGTTTCTACTTGCAATTTGTCAATTTCATCCCAATTTTTGAAGTTGTCTTTCTTTAGAACACATTGAATTATGTTGGTTGAGTCTCTAAGTACGATGAATTTTAGTTTGTTCGATCCTCGTTCTCTGTGAATCCAGCCTTGGAGTGAGACTTTTCCTTTGCCTTTGTTAATTGCTTGCTGTACTGATTGGTATTTCATGTATTGTTAAAAAAAGAGATATATTAAAAACTTTGCTCTACTAAATAAGTTTCTTCATTAATTTATTCACAACACTAGGTTCAGCTTTACCCTTAGTTTCACGCATTACTTGACCAATTAAGTATTGAAATGATCTTGTGTTGCCCGATTTATAGTCTTCTACTGCTTTAGAATGTTCCTTTATTACTTGCTTACATATTTTTTCAAGTTCATTATCTGAAGATAGTTGAGTTAAGTTATTCTTCTCAACATATTCTTTAGGAGAAAAGGGTTTCCCTATCAACTTTTCCATTAGTTTTTGTCCAGTTGTTTCTGAGATTGTCTTTTCTTCTACCAATTGCAATAGTTCTATTAATTGTTGTTCATCTAAGTTGATTTTTTTTAGAGATTTTTTGTTGTAGTTTAAAACGCGAAGTAATTCTCTCCTTAACCATTTTGCTGCAAGTTTAGGGTTTATTTGTGTTGCTACTATTTCAAAGAGTTCTGCTAATTCCAGTTCCATGGCCATTACTTCTGCATCTACTGGATCTAGTTTGTGATGTTTGATGTATCTGGCAGAACGGATGTGGGCTAATTCAGGTACTTCTTTTTTTATTTCATCCAATTGCTTTTTTGAAATTTTTATTTGTGGAAGATCTGCATCGATGATATAACCATAATCAGCTTCAGTTTCTTTGCTTCTTAGAAAGAATGTTTTGGATCCATCCCAACCACGAGTTTCCATGATTGGTTTTTTATCCATTTTGATCGCCATTTTTTGACGTACAAGTTCATAATTCAAGGCGCGTTCCCCCTCTTTGAATCCCGACACGTTTTTTATTTCTGCTCTGGGATGGCCAGGTGTGCTGATGTTTAAATCTGCCTTAAGTACTCCATTGTTTTCATCAAAGATATTGAGATATTTTACGGTTTTGATTAATTCTTTTAGAAATTCCCGCGCTTCTGCTGGTGAGTTCATACAAGGTGTTGTTACAATTTCAACCAATGGTATCCCTGATCGATTATAATCAATCAAGACATATTGAGATTCTTGCATGCCATCTTCATGTACTAGGGCAGCAGGATCTTCCTCTATGTGAATTCGTTCAATTTCCACTAGTTTACCACTTTTAAGTTTGATGGTCCCCTTTTTCCCAAGAGGAATTTCGAATTGTGTGATTTGGTAGTTTTTGGACATGTCAGGATAGAAGTATGTTTTCCTAGAGAATGCTATTTTCTTTTCAATTTTACAGCCTAAAGCGGCGCATAATTTCAAAGCATATTGTAATACTTTTTTGTTGAGCATAGGTTTGCTGCCAGGATGTCCCAAGCATATGTTACAAGTTTGTGAGTTTGGTTTGTCAGTTGTTTTGGTGGAGCAGCCGCAAAATAGTTTTGAATCAGTATTTAGTTGCAAGTGGGTTTCAAGTCCAATCATCGTAGTAGTTTGTTTCTTCATTGTTGAAAAGCATGTCCCAGTTGAATCATTGTTTTTTCATCCCAATGGTTTGCTATGATTAACATACCTACTGGCATTTTGTTTACAAATCCGCAAGGCACTGAAAGATGAGGTAGTCCTGCTAAGTTGGGTCCAACCGTGAGGATGTCCATCATGTAATTTTGTAGAGGAGTTAGTTTTTTTATTTCTGCAAAAGTTGGTGCAATTATGGGCATAGTTGGTGATATGAGTAAATCATATTTTTTGAATAGATCAGTATATTCCTTGATGATTAACGTTCTTATTTTTGCAGCTTTGATGTAGTAGGCATCACGAAATCCGGCCATTCTAGCGAAGGTTCCAAGGAGGATTCTTCTCTTTGCCTCTTTGTTGAAATGTTTTGATCTTACCTCGGCAAAATAATCGTTAAATGACTTTCCTTCTACTTTATTTTCTTGTCCGTAACGAAGACCACAGAGTTTAGCTAGATTAGTTGAGGCTTCTGTCATTGAGAGAAGATAGTAAACAGGAATGCCATATTTCATTGTTAATGGAAGAGATACTGTTTCAGTCTTAAGACCTAAAGAAGCTATAGCTTCCCTAACCTTGGTTGCGACTTCAGCGTCCACTCCTTTGCCAAAGGCTTCTTTGATGATCCCAATCTTTAGTTTGTTGATAGGTTTTCCAATTAATGTTAAGAAATCCTTGGTTTTGTCTATACAGGTAGCATCCTTTCCATCAGCTCCTGAGATTATATTTAGAATTTCAACACATCTTTTTACAGTTTTGGCCATGGGGCCTATTTTATCTAATGAATTGCCATAATCAATTTGTCCGTACCTTGAAACTCTACCATAAGTTGGAGTGAGGCCAACTACGCCACAGAATGCTGCTGGACAAGCAATGCTTCCCCCAGTGGATTCCGCAAGGGCAACATGGTTTTCATCTAAGATTTGAGTTATGCCGGCCGCACCTCCTGAAGAACCTCCGCATGTTCTGTTTTTGTCGAAAGGGTTTAGAGGAACTTTTTTATCAAGTCCTACATTTACAGAGAAGGAACCAAAGCCAAAGGCATCCATGGCCGTTTTTCCGATAATGGATCCTCCTGCTTTTTTTATTTTAGAAATTACAGTTGCATCAAATCTTGGCAAGTAATTGTTTAGAATCTGAGAACCAGCAGTGGTAGGTATGCCTTTTGTGCAGATACAATCTTTTACACTGACAAAAAATTTCCCTTTTTCAGGTTTTGTAATATGATTAAAGTAGTGATATTCTGCATTTATTTTTTTTAAATCTTTCATATTGCTTTTGGTCCCTTGAAATAATTATCTTGTTTATTTTGGATGCCTTGGAATACTTCTTTTGTAGTAAGAGATTTCTCCACTTTGTCGTCCCTTAATACGTTGTTTACTCCTATTGGTTGGAAACTTGGCTCAATGCCATCGGTGTTGACTGACTCCAGTGTGGAAAAAACTTTGAGAATTTCTTGCAATTGAGGAATGAATTCTTTTATTTCACTCTCTGTTAATTCCAATCTAGCATTTTTAGCTATCTTGTCTAGAAGTTCTTTGTTTACTTTCATTCTATCATTCTTCGTAAATAAATACACCTAATTCATGTAATTGCTCTGATTCTACTTTCGATGGTGCATCCATTACTAAATCTCTAGCCTCTTTGTTTTTTGGAAAGGCAATTACCTCACGTAAGGATGCATGGCCCATGATTACATACAATAAACGATCTAGTCCTGGCGCGATCCCACCATGCGGAGGTACACCGTAGGTAAATGCTTCCAACATATGGCTAAATTCCTTTTTCTGCTTTTCAGTAAATCCAATTAAGTCAAAAATTTTATTTTGAATGTTAGCATCGTGAATTCTGATACTTCCTCCTCCAACTTCGAAGCCGTTTAAAACTAAATCATGCTGCAATCCTCTTACTTTACCTGGATCTGTGTCAAGCAAGGGGATATCGTCTGGATGCGGAGATGTAAACATATGATGAGATGGACCCCACTCTTGACCAGCACCATGGAAAAAGTCCTCTTCGGATTGCTTGGTAAATAATGGAAAATCCACGACCCAACAAAATGCCAGTTCATTCTTATCTTCTTTATCTTTCCTAATATCTGGGCTATCGTTTTTGTATTTCTTCATGGCTTCTTCGTAAGATAACCGAGGAAATGGAATTTGCATGATTTTTTTGTCTGGGAATACTTTTTGAATCAGCTTTGTCATCATATCTTCTACTAACGTAATGATATCTTCTTGTGAAACAAAACTCATTTCCATATCCAGTTGGTAAAATTCACCGGGAGCTCTATGTGCTCTAGCATCTTCGTCTCTAAAGCAAGGAGCAACTTGATAATATTTGTCTACTCCACCTACCATCAATAGTTGTTTGTATTGTTGCGGTGATTGTGGAAGTGCATAGAAACTTCCTTTATGAAGTCTTGATGGAACCAGATAATCTCTGGCTCCCTCTGGAGAGGATTTTGTTAATATCGGTGTGTTCACTTCGACAAATTGTTTGTTATCTAAATAGTCACGTATGAATTGGATGGCCTTGTGTCTAAGTAAGAGGTTTTTTTGCATATTTGGTCTTCGTAGGTCCAGATATCGGTATTTTAACCTTGTTTCTTCGTGAGATTCAATATGTTCATCTATTTCTAGAGGTAGTGGTTCTGCTGGACTTAGTATGGTGATATCTTCCGCAGATACTTCAATTTCTCCAGTGGATAGTTCTCTTCTTATTTGATTTTCAGGTCGCTTCTTTACAAGACCTTTCACTTGAATGACACTTTCTCTACGAATTTCGCCGACGTGTTTGGTTAGGGCAGGATTTACAAATATTTGAGTAGTCCCATACTTGTCTCTTAGCATAATGAAGCCGACTTTACCTTGAACTCTGTGATGTGATACCCATCCACAAAGAGTGATTTTTTTATCTGCGTCTTCCTTCCTAAGTTCTCCACATGTATGTGTTCTCATTGCTGTTTTCATATTATAAAGGCGGCTCCGACCAGACTCGAACTGGTGACCTTTACCGGCTGCTTTTGGCAACTCGCGGTATCAGCCTAACAGATAACAGCTTCGCGGATTTCTCGCGCGCTCCACCTATTGCTCCATCCGTAGATGTCTAAGCTACGGAGCCTTGAAAAGTAGAAATAATTAGCTTATTTAAATAATTATAGGTATTTAATATCTAGGTCCGATATCAACATTTGATTGATAATGTCTTAGTGCTTCTCCTGGTGAGAAAATGTGACTATAAATCGTACTATCTAAGGGAGCAACATCAACCGATTCATAATGATCATCTATTTTGGCAAAGAATTTTGGATGGTGATTTACTTCCAGTACAATATTGTCAGAGAGTATTCTATTTTCTAATGCTTGGGAAGGAGTTACATAAAATTCTTGCACGAAGGGAATTGCTAGGTCTTCTTTAACCCATTTTTCAAGTTCATTATTATTGATTGCTTTGTATAATTTCATAGGAATAGGCTGGAGTTGCGAGTAGTTTTTAAATTTAATGGTAAAAAATATAAAGAGTGCACTTAAATGACGATTGTGGACCTGTAGCATAGTCTGGGGCTGAGCTGAGTTCGGCTTGCCGAGTTCAGATTAGTGGACGAATAATGCGACAGCCTCCTAACTGGCCTGTGTACGGAGTACAGAGCCCAAGTGAGTGAGCTGTAGATCCGGGGTTCGAATGAGTTTAACTCCGAATTTCCTCGCAGGTCCGCTTTAATAATTTAATTGTATTTGTTTTAGAATTTGATCGTATTTCGCTAGATTCTTTTGTTCCATATTCATATAATACGCCGTGGCCTTGTTAAGATAGTGAGCTGCCTCTCCCGCTGGAGGACAGGCGGGTGAAAAATATCTTTGATATTTCATTATTATGGAGCCATGTGTATTTTCATATATGGAAATTTCCAAGGAATCAAAATCACCCGTTGTCTGAATAGCAATTATGCTATTTGAATCAAAATATGTACAAAGGGTTTTGTGTAATTTTTGATTAAATTCAAAACTTCTTGCAGTTGGACCCTCTGATTGATAAGTTTTTTCTTCCATACTTTTTCAGAGGACTTTTCCTTTATATTTTCTATGATACTGCAGTATTAAGAATAAAGTTTATATTTTCCAACTATTTACTGTATATATGGGTGAGAGATTTAACAGGTTTACTAATTATTTTGTAAGTATAGGTTTGGTTACAGCTTTTGTAGGAGTTAATTATTGGTCAGCTAAATGTGCCAATGATGCATATCAGAAGGGATTAAATGATGAGCAGGTTCTGCAAAATGCGAGTATTCAATGTATAAGTAGGTTCGGTTTGCAACACGACGATTTGTGTAATTTGGTTACTAGTCCAGGAGTTTACTTAGTTTCTATTGCAAGAAGTTTAGAGGATGAGTTGGAAGAAAGATCATGGACCTTTAAGTGAATTTTGTGGGAATGAATAGATGATATTCATCCATACTTCCCCCTCTACGTCTTTTATTTTTGTCAACTGTGAGAAAAGGAATATAGGGATGAAGAAATTGGCCAAGAAATGGTTGAATTTTGTTGTAATGCCGATCAGCAGCTGGACCTGATTTTATATGCCTGTTAATATTATTATGCACTACACTTAAATCAGATGGATCAGCATCTCCAAGTAAAATTTTGAGGCCAGTAAAGGTAATCGAACCTAGAATTTCGTATGTGATATCGTAAGAAGTCGACTTATAAATTATTTTCCGATCTGTTATTCTTCCAGCAAAGGTTGGGAAAACACCATCTTTGTATTTTCCTCCAACAGGACGGTGTGTCGCTGCATATTTAGTTAAATCTTGCATGCCTTGATCCTCCAATTCCATGCCCTGTAGATCAGAATTTAAAATTTCATCAAAGGCTCTTGCAGTATAATCTGTGCCAATATATCCTACCATTTCAAGATTCATTTTCAATTTTTTGTTGAGGATCCGATAATTAGGCATTGCTGATAATTCATTCTCAACTTCTCTCATAATGCCAAAATCTTCTGTAAGTTTACTTCTTAATACTTCAGAATTTCTGGCGTCATCTTCCAAATTTGAGATAAAATCCCTTGCTTCTTGCATATTTTCTCTAAGTTTTTCATTCGCAGCTCTTAATTTTCCAAGTTCATTATAGTCACGAAATCTGCTTAAGGAATTTCTAAAATAAAATTCATCCTCAAGAAGTTCATCAATTTCTGAAAAAACTCTTACGAAATATGTTGAACGCTTTTCGGCATCAGGTGAATTGATGTGTTTATCTGGATGGTGGTACTTAGCTACGATCTTTTTAAAGTCACGCAAAAACAATTTTAATTCATCGTGAGAAAGACTTCTCAAAATCCATGCTTGTATTCCAATCAGCTCAAAGGGATTAACTTCTTCTTCCTGGAGTACTGTGCTTAGATCTTTCTTAGTCATTTAGTAATCCTTAGATCGACGTGCTCTTTGCAAAGCGTCTTCCACTAGTAAACCATCAGACTTTACTAAATTAATAACTTTGTGGAAGTATCTCTCATCTTGGGATTCTGAAAGGATCATATCAATTTCTGTTTCAGACAAAAGCCGCAAATAACCGCAAACAGCCCCATATGTTTCTCTAATGCCAACTTCACGTAAATTATACCTAACCCGCTCGATTTGCTCTATTTCTTCTCTAAATACAGAAAAGAGATCATAATCTGAAACTGCATGCCTTAATCCTTGAGGGCCATAATCCTCTAGTACAGCATCTAAGCAATGTGCTAGCTTGTTACTTGCTCCTGAACTCTGTTTTTCTAAAATTCTGTCAAATAAATCATCCAAATGACGCTCAGTTAAGCCATTTTTCATGTACTCACCAACTACTTGGACAAGCATATTTCCACCATAATTCTTTTTTTGAAGGTAGTTTTCTGCTCTTTTTTCTAGACTTTTTTTGTCATACTTTATTATGCCATTTTGTGGGTCGGGTGCCATATATCCTTGATTAGTATTTTTTTATTAACTATTTTGTATAATATTCTTATACATACATAAAAAATACCCAAAAACCACCCTATTTTGATCTTTTTGTCCCAGTTATAAAGTTAAGTTTTTATGTATGTTTTGCTTAAAGAGTGGATTATGTATCAGATGTCACACTATCAACCTACTGGATCCAATTATAGTCCTTTGGAACAAATTAGTTCTCAGGCTGTTTTTTATTCTGCCGCCGCTCCGATTAGCTATGAATTGGAGAGATTTAATCCTATTAGATCTTTCGTTTCCAGTGTTCCCAGTTATCATGAAACTAGACCAAGTAGCTATAATTCCAAGAAGGAGATTTATCAGATATTTACACCAACCCCAGAATATCACTTCCAACCAGATAATTTCTTGATTCCTGGAAAGGAAGGTAAGTTTGTGGGTAAAGCAGAAGAAGTAAGAGATTTTATTGAGGAAGCTTTTTCAAAGATTTTTGGTCAAACTTTACCTTCAAATATTAAAATTAGTTTGCTGGATGAAAAGAAGTTTAGTAAGATAGCTCCTTCACCTGGTGTTTTAGGATTGTCCATCAATAGAAATAAATTTGGGTTGCTGTCTGAAGTGTTTGTCAAGAATGATTTTTTGGCTAGAGTAATGTTAACAATGGGTCACGAGTTGGGTCATGTTTTGTCAGAGACTTTAAGTGATTCTATTTCAGAAGAAGCTAAGGCCTATGCGTTTTCCTTGATGTGGATGGATGTTATTAAGGAACATAATATTGCTGGATTGGCCGATGCGTTTGTTACAGAGAACCCAGCAAGGAATGGCTTACACGATGTTGCCTGGGAGTTTGTTTGTAAGATGAAGCTAAGAATGAGTGTAAAAGAATTGTACGGGAAATTGAGAGATGGGTTTTGTGTTGCGAGTTAATATACGTTATATACAGTATTAGGGAAAATTTTATTTATTTCAATTACTTGGAGAACTCGGGATGGGTGGTTTTACGCAATTTTACTGTTTACTAGATTTTTCTAAACACCTCTTCTGACTGGGATGGTTTCCACCTCTTTTCCATCCCAGTTAGATTCTTCATTGATTGAATATTATATCTGTATTTGCTTTATTAAGATTGTTGTATTAGAGAATATAGATCATGGAAATATTTTTAACGATGGAGATCCAAGAAAAGTTATGTTACAATTGAAAACGTTTAAAGGCGGGTACGATGATAATTTTAGTTATGTTCTTTTTGATGATAAGGAAGCATGTATTATAGATGCTGCCATTGATCCGAAGATTCTAATGAAGTTTGTTACTGATAAGGGCTTAGAGTTGAAGTTAGTGGTAATGATGCATTCACATTTTGATCATGTTGTGGGATACGATTTTTATCGGAAGCATAGGGTGAAGATTTTTGCTTCTGAAAATTTTCCTAAAGATGTAGATAAAAAGTTAAGCAATGGTGATTCGTTTTTTGTCGGGGAGAGTGAGTTGAAAGTAATTGCTACTCCTGGACATATTGAGGATTGTATTTGCATTTTAGTTGAGGGGAAGTTGTTTACTACAGATACATTGTTTATCGATGGTTGTGGTCGATGTGATTTGGCTGGTGCAAATGTTGAGAAGCAGTACGATAGTTTGTATCATAAGATTATGAATTTACCTGATTCTACGGTTATTTTTCCCGGTCATGATTATGGTTCAATGGAGTTTGATACTTTAGGTAATCAGAAGAAAAGTAATCATTTTCTAACTGCTCGCAGTAAGGAAGAGTTTATTAGGGAGAGGATGGGATGATCAGAAAATTATCCTTGATTTTCGGTTCACAGAGTAAAGCTCAAGAGATAGTGTTTTTGCTTAATGATTTGAAAGATGTGGTCAGGCATGGTTTTTACTCATATGAATTACCAAAGATTGAGAAGTTTTGCAGCGACAATGGTTTGTTTTTAGAGAAATCACAGTTTAAGGTTGTGTTGGCAGAAAGTGGTTTTACCAATAAGGGATTTAGAGTTAGTTTGAATGATGCAAGAGATGGGATGTTATTCGTTTACATTTCTAAAGATTTGGAAAAAGCACATTTAGCCTCTTATTATGAATTAATGCAGAATGATCAGGATTTGGGTAAGATTTTAGGTTATCCAAATTGTTGTATTGAGTTTTATTGCAATAGTTTTTCTGCTGAAAATAGTAATCCTATGCATGCTCCCGTTAGTTTATTTACAAATTTGAGTATGAGAGAGAAGGATTTGGTACTTATTTCACATTTTCCTTGTAAGAGTGAATGTTTGGAGAGTTGTGGGATTGCTAAACAGAATATAGATTTATTGATGAAGTTGGACTCTGTGAGAGCTAAGGAATTGGTGGAAGGGTTAAGAGTTATATAAATTAAGTTCTTATACCTTAATGTTTTTTGATTGCTATGGAATTTACGCCCCTTTACTTGAAAAATATTGAAATTAATAGATCTAATGCATGTGATCGGTTACGTTTTGATGTTAAAGATGCTTCTGGTTTGATTCATAAAGTGCTGGAAAGTGTAGTTGAGTATTTTGGCCCAGAAAGTGAAAAATCCCTCGTGTATGACATACTTAAAGGAGAGGAATTGCAGGAGATTTTATTGATGGATGATAAACATTTAGTTTATGGGCTGTTTAATTTGAGGGAGGGTTTTACTTTGGAATCAACTACTGCCTGTGTACATGGCATGCCATGGACGGAAGCAATTTCTGGAAAAGCATTATCCGTATATCCTTTAAAAAATAGGCCCTCTTTTGAGATTAGTTTAGTATTTAGTTCCCCTGGAGATGATTATCTTAAGCAGACGAAAGATAGAATAATAGAATGGGCAGATAGATTTAGTGAATGACCACCTCCACAGGACAGTAGAAGTTTTTCAGTAAGGGAATAATTTTCAATACAATCTGACTATGAGGGAAGCAAAACCAGCCTTAGTTCGCACAAAAGTTTTATATAAATCAAATTATCAAAATAAATATGATAGCCAATACAGAAGATTATCTTGAAAGGGCAAAAGATCTATTTGAAGCTAGTAGAAATAAGAAATTTTCTAGATTTGAGAACAGAACATTAGACCAACAGCTCGATAAACTTGCAAAAGAATTGCCGTACGATAAAATTACAGTAACAATGCAACTCTTTGATTTCTATGAGGGAAAACCTAGAGAACCAGGTAAGGAAGATTTTAAGATGAGAATATATCGAAGTTATATTCAATTCAAAACTGATCAAGAGGTACAAGTATTCTGTATCCGTCCTTCTAAATACAAAACAAGAGAGACTAGATTCGGACCTGTCTCTATAGATACCGATCACCTACATGTTAACCATTATGGAAAACGCAGATCTAGAAATCAAGCAGGGTATTATGGTGGATAACTATAAGTTTTAAGGTTTTATTAAAACGCCGACAGGACAGTGATCCGATCCCATGACATCCTTGAGAATAAATGCTTTTTCCAGTTTAGGTTTTAGTTTTTCTGATATTAAGAAGTAATCAATTCGCCAACCTACGTTTTTTGCTCTGCAGTTGAAGCGGTAACTCCAGTAGGTGTATTGCTTGGCTTCTTTGTTAAATTCCCTAAAGGTATCGATTAGACCGTTATCGAAATATCTTTGCAGTCCGTCAATTTCTGTTTGTGTGTAACCAGCAGTCTTGTTATAGTTTGGTTTAGGATTTGCTAAATCAATGTCAGTATGAGCTACATTCAAGTCTCCACATAGTATTATTGGTTTTGTCTTTTCTAGATGTTTAAGGTATTTTGCAAATCGTTCGTCCCAACCCTTTCTATATTCAAGTCTTCTTAGTCCCTCTCCGGAGTTTGGTGTGTAAACTGTGGTAAGATAGTATTTTTCAAATTCAAGAGTTATGATTCTGCCTTCTCCTTTGTGATTTTCTTTGTCTAGCCCATATTGTACTGATAGTGGTTTAATTTTGGAGAAGATTGCTGTTCCAGAGTATCCTTTTTTTTCAGCGGAGTTCCAGTAATGGTAGGGGTATTCCTCCAATAGTTTGTCCACTTGATCTGGATGAGCTTTAGTTTCTTGTAGGCAAATTATGTCAGGTTTATGTTCATTTACAAAGTCAAGAAATCCTTTCTTCAGAACTGCTCTGATACCGTTTACATTAAATGAAATAATTTTCATAAAGTGAAGAAGTATCTCTACTATATAAAATATTTACTGATGCAACAGACATAACTACAAAAATTAATAAATAATAAGACATATCGTAAGTAAATGGAGGCTAAAGATGTTGCATTCGCTGTTTTATTTGTTTTGGCTTTAGTGCTTGTAATTATTATGGTGGTGAGAGCTGCATGAGGTTTTATGAGTTTGGTTTTTGGACCCTTTTTTTTCTTGGAATTGTTATGGTTTTGTGGCTCTTTTTTGGTAATACACCTACAATTGAGCAGGCTCTTTTGATTTTGATACTTGGTATGGTGATAAAGAATAGTGTTGATATAAAAGGGATTAGAAAAGATTTATCCTTTTTGAGAAAACAATTTAATGCGCTTGCTAAGGATTTTAAGAGTTTTCTAAACAAAAGTAACTAATAGGCATATGCTTGTTTGAAGCTAACCAAATTTTGGAAATCCATTTCTACTCCAAATCCCCTTTCCTGCATGGCGTGTATCAAGTCCTGCTCACAAATTTCATCTTCTCGGTCAGGAAATTTCTGAATTAGATCAACACCGCGAAATAAAGATGAGTCTTCAGAAGCAGCACTACCAGAGAACATGATTAATCTTCCCTTGTAATGTGCTTGAATATCACCAAATGAAGGTCCAAAGTAATCTTGTGCCAGCTGTCTCATTCTTGGATTTTCATCAAAATCTGTATTACCAGAAATTATTCCTATTAAATCTACTCCATTAAAGTTTGGATCATATTCAATTAAACTGCGGTCATAAAAGTGATTATCACAGATAACTAAATCATAATCATCACTTTGTTCATGAGCTTCGGCTATGGCTTCAATTCCTTCCTCTAGAGTATCAACGTATTCGTATTCTACTTCAGATTGGTCTAATAAATAGAGTAATCCAGCCACATCTTGCTGATCATCATCTATGATTAATGCCCTTAATTTTTGATAATTTGTCATCATTCAGTAGTTATTCTCTTAGTTTATAAAGGTTTTGGTGATTCTTTACTAAGAGGGAGTAACCTTAATATATGAGAAGTAATTCTGATAATTATGAAGGTTTTGTTGTTGGATGATGAAGAGTGGAATATTTCTAAGCTCGATGAAACTCTTAAACTTGCTAATTTTGAAGTTGATTATGCTTCTAATTTAGAGAATGCTCTTACTTATTTACGTCGAGGGACAAATTATGCTGCAATTGTAACAGACTTTCATATGGAAAGATTGAATGGTAAACAGTTTATTTCTATGATAAAGGGCTTATATGAACATGAAGTGGGAATTGATGAACTTAGTTTAGGTTTAGTTGATGCCTTTGATGCAGATATTGCCCAAGTTGTTAAGGATGAATTTGAAAATTTTAAGGAGTATCTCTCTTTAGTTAAAAGGTTTGAAGACGTTCCTTTTGTATTATTCTCTTCTGCTACGTATGGCGATGGTTGTGATAATATGAATGTTTTCGTAGAATTAAAAAACAATCAGGACCATAATGATTATCGCGCTGAGAAGAATATTGTTAATTACTTAATGGAGAGGATCATGCCTCATGGCTTATGAACATATAATTACTGTTTATGACTTCTTCTGGGTCCACCAGATTTATATGGATTAAATTTGTTTTTCTCCCTGTTTTTATTTCTAGGATCCGAAGGCATTGGTCCAGAATCTAGTTCATCATATCCACAAGCGTTACATTTTATGAAAGTCAAATCTGGATCATATTTTGTGATATTATCAGATCCGCATTTTGGACAGCGTTGTTTCATAAAATCTCCTCGTCTGGATCTCTTTCAATTCTGGGCTGAACACAGTCATAACATCGGCCTTTGGAGGTAAGGTAGGATTTACAACAAGTAGTTTTTTCCATGTTAATGACCAGAACTATGTGTTGGACTTGGTTTGTCTACCCCTTCATCGTATGCTTCAAGTTCATCCATCATTTCATCAAGAGGATTCTTTTTCTTGTCCATAATTATGTTTATGAGTTTCGCTTATTTAAACTTTTTGTAGATGATTTATTACCAATTCGAGGATAATTTTATAAATAATGCAATTATTACCATATTTGATGAAACTTGATAAGATTGATTTGAAAATTTTGCATCAACTTGACTTAAATGCAAGAATTCCTGACACCAAGCTTGCTAAGAAAGCAGGTAGATCCAGAGAGGCAGTTCGCTATAGAATTAATCAGTTGAAAGAAAAGAAAGTAATTAGAGGATTTTCTACTATAATTAATCCGTCTGCCTTAGGATATCAAGCATATAGTATGTTTGCTGCTGTTGGTGGTAAAACAAAAGACAGAGACGAATTTTACGAGTTTATCAAGAAACAGAAAAATTTATTTTGGTTTGAGATTAGTGAGGGTGGTTGGGACATTAATATGGTGTTTTTCGCTAAGACGCATCACGAATTTCTGCAGGAACAAAGAGAGATAACTGCAAAATATAGACACTTTATATTGAGAAAAAACATTAGTATTGTTGAAAGTGTTCATTTTTTTCCCAAAAAGTATTTATCAAGTAATAAAGATACTTTCAAGAGATTATTTTTTGGTGTCAGTAATTTAAAGGTAGATGAAAAGGATTTTTCCATACTTCAAGCTATTTCACACAATGGGAGAGCCAAATTAATCGAGATTGCTCAGGAAACTAAGTTGAGTGTTGATATAGTTAGAGGAAGGATGAAAAAAATGGAGCAGAGTGGAATTATACAAGGCTATACTGTTGACATAGATTATAATGTAATTAATTTGGAATTATTTAAAGTATTAATCCATTTTAAAAATCCATCAGATGCACAAGAAAGAAGATTTCTGCAGTTTTGTCAAGATAGTGATTTAGTAATTTCCCATGTAAGAACTTCTGCGCCTTGGGATGCTGAGATTAATGTCGTTGTTAGTAATTTTAAGGAGTTTAACATTTTTATTAGGGATGTAAAAGATCAGTTTTCAGATATGATCATTGATACTGATGCGTCTAGTGTATCGGAGAGTTATTTTTTTCCAAATAAGAATTTTGAGTTGTGAAAAGCGCCAGCGCCCGGACTTTCATAAAGAAAAACGATAAGAATTTGCAACGTCATTTCATTTTCTTGCGAAAACTCCATTCCGAGCAAACTTTCGCTTTGCTCAAGTTTGAACCGGGATACGCCGAAGCGAACAAGAGTTCCAGTCTTGCGCCGTACCAGATTGAGCCACGCTGGCTTAAGAAGTATTTCTGTGGGTTTGTTTATAAATTTGTCGCAGTTTGATAATAATTTAGTTTAGAATTTATGGAATGATGTTGTCTTAGATAGTCTACTAAGCCTAGTTGACCTTTGTTGACATTTATTTCTCTTTGAATTTCATAGGAAAAAAAGTCTTCTCTTTTGTTTAATGCTTTATATAATGTTTCCACTGCTGGTGAAGTTAAATCTCTAGTTACTTGTCTCATGAATGGTTCTAATTCTTCTAGAACTTGAGCTTGTCTCTGTGCAGTTAGGTATTTCATGCATACAAGTAAAAAATAATAGTTCTTAAGTATTTCTATTTAGGGAAAAGATATGGCGGCACCGAGATTTGAATTCCCGCTATACTAGTCTCGGGATCCCCACGTAACTCAGTTGCACTAAGAGTTTAGTCATTGCCATATGGGCTCATTGCTCAAACATATGAGCGTGGTGCATTAACCAAGCTATGCCATGCCGCCAATCCATTTTCAATCAGAATCAACCCACTTATAAAGATTTCTACTTAAATGATAAAAATGCTTGAAACCGTTTCAGCTCGATATTATTAGAGAGATTTAACATGGTGACGGTTTCTAAACCATACATTTTTAGCATGAAAAATAGGGCTCTATTTTTTAAATAACTCTGCTACTTGTTCTACAGAACCTTGAGGGTTGTTGATGATTGAATGCATGCTTCCCCCTCCATCTCCACTATACCTTGGAAAGATATGAATATGTAGATGAGGTACTACTTGACCTCCAGCAGTGTTGTGATTCCAACCTACGTTGAAGCCATCAGTATGAAGTTTGTCCTTTAATAAAGACATTACTCTTTTTACGGTTTTCATGAGGTTTAAATAAGTTTCATCTTCTACATCAAAGATAGTAACACAGTGGTCTTTAGGAATGATCACAGTATGACCTTTGGAATGAGGTTTAATGTCTAAGAATGCTAGAGAGTTGTCATCTTCATAAATTATACTTGCAGGAACTTCCTTTTTTCCTATTTTACAAAAGATACAATCATCCATAGTTTGCTTGAAAAGAACTAGTATTTATGTGTTTTGTTTATTACCTTCTTGTCAATCTTCCTAGAAGTCCAACCGGTCCCGTTTCTACATCCTCAGTTTGTGGTTTATCAGCTGTGGATAAAGAGATGTATACTGGTTCTTTTTTGTAAATTAATCCATTTCCGTGAATTTTATCGTTAGAAAATATGGTTTCTTTGCCTAAACTTACTCCTTTTTTCTTCTCCAAGTTCACCTTAGAAGCTAGATTTAGAAATGATTTTACTTGCTCAGAAGATACTTTTACTTTTTTTCCATTGAGCGATTCAAGCGCATAACTTTTTAGTATTTTTTCAAAATTGTTTTGTAATGTGGAGCTTTTGTCGAAAATGTCAGCGTGGTATATTAAATTCCCATTTGGTTTTAGAACTGAAACCATTCCAACTGCTCCAGGTTGAAAAGAAAAATTTTTGAAGTATTTTTCAAGTTCATATTCATTTTTTTCATAAGTTCCATCTATATCTCCTGTCTGTGAGGTTGTACCATATTCTCTTGCTAAGTTATTAACAGCGCTCCAGGTTTCTCTTTGGCTGTATGTAGAAGCCCTGCGAACAGAGGATGATACTCTTCTACTGCTAGAGGTGAAATTCTTGGGCATGTTATGATTCCACCTATTTTTTTCTACACAATTTACATTTATGTTTCCATGATATTGTTCATCCATGAGTATTGCATTTAAGATCATACGATTTTGACTGCCTCCAACAAGATAATCGCCTGGAAGAATTAGGATTTTTTTCCCAGTATCATTTTTACATTTTAAGACAGGAACTTCTCTTGTTTCTGTGATTTTAAGACGTTGTTCCAAGTCAGGATTTATGGCTTGATCTAGTGTTAAGTAATCTAATCCTCCTTCCTTGCCAAATAAGGGAATAATTCCTAGATTCTGATAATGTTGAGGTTCTCCCACTTGGAGTTGAGAAATATATTTTGCTATTGCATTCATTGTGTTTAATGGCAAAAATTACTATATAAAAGTATTGCATAAGAAAGTTATAATACTATTTGCGAAAAAGCTTAAATACTTGATCTGGTTAATTGATTTATGCTAGCAGTTAGAACACAAGTTAAAGATATTCTTAAGGAACAAGGGTTTCGTAATATTTCTGGAGATTTTATGGATAGACTGGATAAGAAAGTTGAAGAGATTATTGTTGCCGCCGCCGATAGGGCTAAAGAGAACGGTAGAAGAACAGTTATGGGCAAAGACGTCTAGTGGGCGGAGTTCAGAGCACTGAGTTCAGGGTTGCTTCCCGGAACGCTGTATGCCGAACTCAGCTCATCGGTACTTAGGTTGTGGAGGAGGAGGCAGTTGATCAGGGGAAAGCTTGCCGCGCACTGGTGGTGTATCAAATTTAATCGTATGGCGCTCTGTAGCAGATTTTTGTACGTTGATGGTGAATTCTTTTTCAATATGAGGGGAACTAGCGTATGCTTGTACTTTCTTATCTAACATTTCTATTTGCTTTGACAGTACAGCGATTACTTTAGGATTTTTTTCCATACTCTTTTTTAGTTCTAGTTCATGTTTTAAAAGTTGCAGTCTGTGTTCAATTTGCTCGAGTTTTGATATTTTTGGTTGATATGGAGATCTTGGAAGATGTAATTCTGGAATTAATTTTTTTGTTAAGGCAATTTCCTCCTTAGTTCCGTGTTTAGCTAGAAAGTCTCCTAGAAGGTGTGATAAACGGTCCACTTTTTTTACCAGGTCTTTATCCTTAGATGCGGCAAGTTTCTTTTTTGACATAGTTAATTGTCTGCGGAGAGAAGCCAGTTTCACAGATTCTTGCTTTTTTTTAGATACTATTTTTTTTTCCAATTCAAATATATCTTGCATTTGATTTTCCAGTTTGATAATTTCCTTACGTATGTCAAATTTTGAAGAGCCTTTCTTTTTAGATAGATATTTAATTTGGTTGATTCTTTTGAGAATTTCTGTTTTAGAAAAACTTTCCTTTTGCTCATGATAAAGTGTAGCTGCTTGCAATAGTAACTGTACTGCCTTCATTTGAATAAGCCTTTTCTTTTAGGTTTCGATGGTGGAGGTGGTGGCATTCCATGCTGTGACCCTGCATGTTCATTTCCAATCATGGGTGGCATATGTGCACCTGAAGCCATATCATGAATTGGTGGCGCAACTCTGGCAGGTCCATGTTGATTAGGCATGGTTGGCATCGATTGTGAATGGGTTGGCGCATTTTTTGGAGCTTTATGCATCCAGTCCTCCAATTTATCTGAAATTGCTATCATTCCTTTAGCTATAGTTTCATTCTGAGTTACTACTGTGGTAAGTTTTTCGTTTAAAAGTTGCACTGTTTTAGTTATATCACTATCTCCTTGAATTGTAGCAAGTGCTTTCTGAAATACTGTGGTCAATTCATGTACTGAATCCTTAAGACTTTCTATTTCTAAAATTAGTTCATTTGCTTTAGCATCAGGTTGAGTTAGTTTCTTTTTCAGTGCTTCAACTTCATATTTTAAGTCATTTAGTATTTTGTGAGGGAGAATTTCATAGTCTGCTTCCATTGTTATCACCTTTTTATTTTATTAATCCATTTTTGTATTTAAATGTTTGCCTGCCGGTACATTAATATAGACTTACTTTTTTGTATCTTCATGCTGGATGTTGTATTAATTATTATTACTTTCATTGTTCTCCTTATTGCTTCTTATACTGATTTGAAGACTCGTGAAGTACCTGATTGGATTAGTTATGGTTTGATTTTTATGGCTTTTGGAGTTAGAATTATTTTTTCTTTTGAGTTAGGTATTAATGTAATTGTATCAGGGGTTTTGGGTTTTGTCGTTTGTTTGGGTATTGCCTTTCTTTTTTACTATGCTGGACAGTGGGGAGGAGGTGATAGTAAGTTGTTGATGGGCATGGGTGCCGTTATTGGAATTACTTATCCTTTGGCTTTGAGTAGTTTAGCATTACTTTGGTATTTTCTGGCCTTGCTTTTTTTCGGTGCCATTTATGGTTTACTTTGGATGGCTTGGTTGGCTGTTAGAAATAGGCGTAAATTTGTTCCAACTTATTTGGGTAAGTTAGAGAAAAACAAACAAATACATTATCTGATAATTGCTGTTACTTTGGGAATGTTGATATCAGCTTTTTATATTCCCAAAATGTGGGTATTCGCTTTCTTGCCGGTTGTTTTATTTTATCTGTTAACTTTTGTTAGCGTGGTGGAAGAGAAGTGTTTTGTTAAAAGAATCGAAGCCAATAAGCTTACAGAGGGTGATTGGTTAGAGAAGGATGTGGTGGTGAGTGGGAAGAGGATAGTTAAGAAGAAAACTTTGCATGCGGAAGACTTGGATAAAATTATGGCTTTGTATGATAGAGGGAAAATATCCCATGTGGTTATTAAGGAAGGAATTCCTTTCATTCCGAGTTTTTTGTTTGGTTATATTGTATTAGTTTTTGGTAAGATTAATGTAGAGATGATTTTTAGTTTATTTGTGTGATTTTATAATAAGAACCACTGTCGGACTCACTCATTACTTTTGTTAAAAACTCATGGGGCACATGAAAATAAACAAGGATTTATTTTCAGTGCTGATATTTGAAAGTTTTCAAATATCATGCATCCCCCCCCTGCCCCATATCAATTTAGAAGATGAATTTATCGTTCATATATTGACAGTGGTTCTTATTTTGCAATTGTATATGCATAGAAAGCTTTTTATATTGTAATGATTTCATTTACTCATAATTAAAGAGGTGTTTTTATGATAAATAAAAAAGGATCATTGTCATTATCGATTAATGCGATTATTGTTATCGTAATTGCTTTTATTTTTCTGGGCATTGCCATTGGTTTTATTAAGGGACAATTAGGCTCAAGTGAAGAAACTTTTTCAGATGTTCAAGGACAGGTCAAACAGAAGATTATTGAGGATTTGAGAACTTCTAATAAGAAATTAAGTTTTCCAACACAGACTATTACTTTAGAGAAAGGTGATTCTAAAGATATTGCTATTGGTGTTAAGAATACTGGTGGTGGTCCTCTTGATTTTACTATAGTAGTGACTACAGAAGATTCACAGGGAGGAAGTAGTTTTCCCGATGCCATTGACTATTTTCATGACAAAGGAAGTCAACAATTAAAAGGAAAGGAGTCTGAAGCGTATAACATTAAGATTACAGCTAAAGGAGATCCTGATACTTATTTAGTTAAGTTAAAGATCGATGATGGTACTCCAAATGGTTACGCAACAAAGAGCTTTTTTATTACAATCGTATAGGAGGTTATGAGATGGCAAAGAAAAAACGAATGACGGATGCGCAAGAATTTGAGATTATGAAGTTGGTGCTGGATAAGTTCCTATGGTTAGGCTTTATTGTGATGGGTTGGGGAATGTTTACTTCCATTAAAACCGCAGCAGTTTTGCCTGGACTTTGGTATATGATTGCAGGAGCCATTTTGCTATTGCTATTTGTAGTTATTATCGTTAAAGAATATGAAGTTTTGCGATAAAAGAGGAGCTATTGGGCTTAGCGTAAATGCTATTATTATTATTATTATTTCTATAATTTTGTTTTCGATCGGCATGACACTTTTGTTTAAATTCATTGATGCCAGTGAGGAGACGCAGGATTTGTTGAATCAGCAGATTATCACCGCCATTGAAAGTAGATTAATACAACAGAACAAATTGGTTGCCTTGCCTTTTAATAGTGCTGTTTTAGAGGTGGGCGATAGTAAGGTGTTCGGCATTGGCTATAGAAATATTCAACCAGAGGCGGCTTTTAGTATTGCTATTAGTTTTTCTCAAGGTTCAACATATCATGATGGCACGCCAATTACTGAGGTTATCAATATAGAGGAGTGGTTTCTATGGCAAAAGGACCAAGGGATTGTTGAAGAAAATGCTATTGCAAATTCGGCCATTCGAGTTGAGGTGCCATTAGATGCTGAGTCAGGGAATTATATATTCAATGTGGAAGTCAAGTATAATAGCGGTCCTTACGGTAAGCGGCAGAAGATTAATATACAGGTTAAGTGATTCACTTTAACATTCCTTCTAAGAATTTCTTAGGATTTTTGGCTTTTGGTACAGCATGACCTATCAATACTCCTTTGGCTCCCAGTTTAATGGCCGTTTGTATGTCTTTTCTGCTGTGAACTCCCGCTCCAACCAAGAGATTAGAATATATTTTTACAGCTTTTTGAATTATTTTTGGATTGGCTGCTGTGACAGAGATATTGCCACCAATTAATTTTTTTGGTTCATAGGCAATGTAAGTTGGTTTGAATTTAGCTAATTTTTTTATTTCAGACAAATTTCTTGCACAGACAACTGTGCTTAATTTGTACTTTTGACAATTTTTTATTGCTTGTTTAAGAAATTGTTTTGGTATTCTTCTTTCTGAGTGATTGAGTATTGTTCCTTTTATACCAAGGGCTTTTAATTCTTGTGCTGAGATTCTCCCTGTATGTGAACCGAGTTCAACATGAGATGTGTGCTGTGAGAATGTTTTAATATTTGTTTTTTCATTAATTTTCTGTAATGTAAGTAAGGACGGAGCTATGGCAATTTTGTATTTTGAGCTTTTTACCTTTGAGATTTTTTTGGCTAATGCTAGTCCTTTTTTACCTGCAGCTTCTTTGTATAGCTTGAAGTTGATTAAGATGAGTGCTTTCATTTTTTTATTCTGAATGGTATGTCTATTATATCTGTCGGTTTATCTTTTTTAAGTTTGTTGAGCATTTTAAAGAGGTAACTGATTAAAAACAACACAATAAGTAAAGGCAGTAAGAACCATAATAATTTGAACAAAAATATTAAGAATAACATGGCCAGGAATAAAATACCTAGAATCAATATTATTGCTTTCCAACCTCTTAGTGTAAATATCATGAGTTAGTATATCTTAGCAGATTTCCTTCTCTTTTCACATACAAATCTTTTTGTATGGCGGCATTGAGTTCGTTCAATTCTTGTTGTAGTTCCCTTTCTAATTCTAATACCGTTTCTGAAGATGCCATTTCTGTTACAATTATTTGATCATTGTGCTTAAAGTGCAGATAGGCATAATTTTCAGGCAAATATCCATTTTCTCTCCTATTTTCTTTTCTAAATTCCGACTCGATAGTTATTGTACCGATTAAGCCATATGCACAAGTCATTTTCTCTAAGGTTTCATCCTCCATATTCATTTGATGTATCTTTTACTTATATATATTGTTATTGCCGCAATTATTAATGTTAAAGCAAAAATGTTAATACTTATATTGCTAAAGAATTCAATCGGCCAGGTTTGCAGCAGCAAGGAATCTGCAGGAAATTGCCAATTCCCTTGAGGAAAGAAGATTTTATGGAAGTAATTAAATGATGAGTTGAAAGCAAGTGTTGATAAGAGCAAGATGATTCCAACGAAAATAAATGTGGCTGCGGAACCAAGTGATGTTAATTTTTTCAGCAGTTTGACATTCTTTTTGTAATAGGTAAGAGTTAAAGTGATAAATGCTAGTAAAATATAGAAAATAATATCTACTTTATTCATAATTTGTTTTACGTCTCGCATGTGAGAAATTTCTGAATCCAGGTATCCCTCAGGCTGAAGAGATTTATCATCAAAATAGTTTAACCAAGACTCCTGTGCAGGCGATAATGCGGTAAATATTAATACAAATTTGAAAGATAATATTAGTAAGAATACAGGTAAAATTATAATAAATGTATAATATAAATATTTGTTCATATTTGTATAATAAGTCTTAGAAATAAAAAACTATCTAATAAACGATTAAGTCAAGTTAATTGTGTTCGGCGTCTACAGGGCACCCCGGATGGGGCGTCCCCCGCCCTGTCATCGTCGATCAGGTTTGCATTTGCAAACGCTGATCCTGATGACGGATGACGCCACCTCACATAACTTGACTTAACCCTAATAAACATGTAAGCCCCAGTTATTGGCGGTGCGGTGAAAATGACGTAAATATTCCTTATAATCCATGGCATTACGTTTATTGAAATCAAGTGCCGCTCGATCATATGAAGCAGCTTGGTTTAGCTTGGTTCTGTTTTCTTTTACTAAGGCAACGTACTTTCTTCCTGTTTTGGTGTTTCTGTCAGCATGACCAGGTCCTCGATAATGCATGATTCCCTTGTCCCAATTTCCATGTTTTTTGAATCCTTCGAGCATGTATCTTGCAGCCGCATCTAGGTTTTTTATCATGTGTCCTCGATCATCATGCTTTGAGATGCAAGCTGGATCATACTCACAATTCATGATCATTTGTTTTAATTGCAAACCATGTCTTCGATCATGTGAACTATGTGAATCACCATAAATCTTTAATCCGAATCTTTTGGCCTCAGGTCCTTGCATGTGCAGCAAGCCAATGCCCCCATCATTTCCAGCATTAGGTTGTACTGGATTGCCATAACTTTCATGCATGGCCATAGCAAGTAAGGTACCTCTAGGAATCCCATACTGATCTTCAACTTTTTTGGTCATTGTAGACCATCTATATGCTCTTTGCAGCCTACCAACCATACTCTCTTTGTCAGCTAATTCAATTCTACCTAAATCAGGAAAGTCAATAATTTCGCGATATCCCCATTGATGTAATCTTTCCAAAGGAGTTTTGCCAGTGATATCCTTAGGGATTTCCAATATCTGTTCTAAAGATCTGTCCACGTTAAGAAAGTCATGTAACTTAGATTCAGCGTAAGCCGTTCCAACAACAAGTCCTGCTGCTGCTATATATGGAGCTGATTTCTTAGCATCAAATTTAGAGTAGGCCCACTTCAATCCATCCCATCCTAGCTTTCCAGTGGAAGCAATTGCCTTACCAATTGACTTAGTTACGCTACGAAGTGGAGTAATGGCAATCCCTGCATTGGCCACAGCAAGTGCACCAACTAATGTTAGAGTTTTCGGATCCTGTAATTGTAAGGATTCATTTTCCAATAATTTCAGTCCACCAAAATATATTCCAGCAGATATAGCAGTGTGATATAGCGCTCTTTCACCTATATTTAGGGCATTATTTCCATATTCCTTCAATTTATCTGTTAGACTCATTTGGTGGCCACCATATAATTGCTTAGTGTGCTTTTACCCCATTCTTTATTCACGGTATCTCTAATTGTTTCTGCTACAATTTTATGACCTTCTGGATTCCAATGATATCCATCAGAAATACAATAGCCGCAGTCCCTGCCATGCTGCAAAGGCGTAGTTATATCAACCACTAGATCAGCTCCAAGTTCGTCGGCAACATCCTTGAATTTGTACACAGATTCATTTCCCCTCCTAGGACTTACCGTTAGTAAAATTGTGGGAATATCACCAGCTTCAGCAATTAATTCTTTAACCCTAGGTACGTATCCTGATTGATTAACTCCGTTGCCAGAAGGGCAAATAATGATGGTATCTGGTTTGTAGGCTAGTGCCTTTGGCATTAATTCCTCGATCTGCTGACTTGGTTTGTAACCTGACTCCGCAAAAATATCAAAGGTAGAATCAGGCATTAGCTTACCTAATTCCATAACATACTGACCGTTTTTAGTATTAGATGCACCAATTACAGCAACTTTTTGGCCTAACACTGGTTTTGTTTCAATTATTTCAGGCCTGTCATCCAAATGTTGTACATAAACTGCAGCTGCTGAAAGATCAGCGGCGATAAATGCCGCGCCTAGAACTTTAGGATTGAACTCAGGTATCTTATAGTTAATTGCCAAGCCTAGTCCCCAGCCCAATGCAGAGGATGCTAACCAATAGCCAAAGTTTTCTGAGCCATCTGCCAAACTGTGAGCAACGGAAAAAGCAGTTGCATTTGTGGCAATATAAACCATTCCAGCTTGAATTTTGTCCGTAAGAGTCATAAAAGAACTATTCACATTAATCTTATATAAAGGTTTTTCTTAATAATTACCCTAGAGTGGTCAATTAAAGCTTGAATAAACTATACATGTTAATACCATGATGCTTGGTGTCGATAGGTTCTTTGGCACCACCTTTTTGAGCAACGTAAGCTGGAAGCAATATTTCATCTTCAGCCTTAGAGTTAATTTCTCCTAAAGCATATTTTTCAGACACAGACCCAATTCTAGCAAAATTTCTTACTTCATTTATGTGGGGTGCAAATCTTTTCTGTCTTTCAATGAAGAATTTAATAGGTTGGTATTCCCGTAATGCTTCTGGATATTCTTCAGGGTCAACAACGTTGTCAACGAATTTGTAGCCTGCATCCAAAGCTACTTTAATTAGGCTGTCTTTGTTATTAAGGTAGTAATCATCAGGATACATGAGAAGAGAATGATTTTCCATTGCTTTTTAAGTGTTTTGTTTTGAAAAAGAACCCGTGTTTGGTGAAACTATTCGATTGAAATCTGCAGTTTTCATTTTTACTGAGTCAGTTAGTGTTCCAGCATTAAAGGCCATGTATTCTTCTTCAAATAGTGCTTTATCAACTAGCATAGGTATACTTATTATTTCTCCGAATGGAGGTACAGCTCCAGGTACCAGTCCTGTAAGTTGAATTAGTTCATTTTTCGTTGCAAAGCGTATTTTTCTGGCCTTGACTAATTTTCGATAGGCAGAGGAATCAAGACGTCGATCAGCAGGTAATACAGCTAAGAAATATCCTTTGTCCGTTTTTAGCATTAGCGCCTTGGCCCCTATCTTTATAGATTCTCCTCTTTCTCTGGCAGAATCGGCAGAAGTTGTTGCAGGTGCGTGATGAGTTAAGGTAAACTGAATTCTATTTTCTTTTAATAATGTAAGTATTTTCTCTTTAATCATTATTCGAGTGTTTAAGTAAGAAGTTCTTAAACCTTTTGTAATGTACTTTTACTGGTTTAGGATTCTGTCCGGCATATCTACCTGTGCCATCCATCTGTGGCATGGGACTCCAAGTGCTGGACATTTTATGCAACACCCGGCGGAAATAATGTTTACTTTCTAATGCTCTATCAAGTAATTTTTCATTAACACCTAATCTTTTTACTTTATCAAAAAACCATCGGTCCTGTTCGTAAGGAGAAAAATCAACAAAGAAACCCTTTTTCTGAGCCTGTAAAAAAGTTGAAACTAGCACTTGGTGTTTCCCAGCTGCTGTACCTCTTGATTTCATTTCTCCCGTTAGTTTTGGATGAGAAGTATAATCATGGAATAAGTGACCGCCTAACATAATATTGTATTGCCTCTTAGTACCTTCTGCCATACTTAACATATCAGAAAGTGCAGCATATTTTGGTGATAAAGGGAATCTTAATTCATAAGGATTTTTGTCTTCTAAGTCTCTTGGAAGTAATCTCAATTCATTTTCCTTAGTTAGTCTTCTGATATCTGGATGATCCCACTTCCACTGCAGATCAATTGCTGGTTGGTATCCTTCGGCTATTAGTCCTGCCATTAGTTCCTCTGATGTAGGTCCTTCAAAAGGATTAGAAGAAATATTATTATTTGCCTTGACTATTTGCTTGTTATCGCTAATTAACTCTCGATACATAACATCAGCACCGCTTACTAGTGGAATACCGATAAAGGCTGCTAGTGTGATATAATCCAGCTTTGACAATAGTTTGGAATTCATGCTTTATAAAATCCTTCAACTGGTACATCAGGATCAAAATCAGTGTATGTATAGTCGTGGAGATACTTTGCCATTTGAGGTCCATGACCCCGACCAATTATCAATAGATCAAGGTCATATTTACGTGCCTGTTCTGTCATATGCTGTTCTCTTAAAATATTAGTTCTTTCCCACACCTTGGCCAAGTCTTCCAAATTATTGATAGCATCTAAAATACCTACAGCTGTGGTGTGTGTCATTAAACCGTTGATCCATTCATTGGTAGTTTGTGGAGATTTGTATCCATCAATATCATAACTGTAGTGTATCAAGAATTGCCCTGAATTTCTATTAAGTTCCTTAATGTCCATTTTGCCGTGTAGAACATTACGAGCTAGGATGACGCTATAATACATGTTTCGCAATGACCTATCCTCTAAAGGAAATATTTCTATATTTCTATTTTCCAAGTATTCGCCAATTTGATAAAAGAAATTAGGCATTCCTATTTTAAGTTGTGTAGGTGTTACTTCAAGGCCTACTTTTTTGGGACGGCATTCATTCAATTTTTTGACAGTAGCTCCAACTTCATCCAAAGAATGGTTTACCCCCCATATTTGTTTTTTCATAGAAGTGTATTTTGGATAGCCATATTTAAATCTTTCCCACTCAGTAGTAGTACGTAAGCTATTTAGTTAATTTCTTCAATTCGTCAGAGATAAATTTTCCAGATGCTTTTCCAGCTAACCTTTTCATACACATTCCCATTAAGGCAGGAAATGGAGCTCCTTTGTTTTTGTTCACTATGTCCTTAATTACTGCATGGATATCCTCCGTTCCAAGAGAAGCATATTTTTTAAGATCGAATTTATCTTTAGCCATGTCAATCAAGACGTCTAATACAATGTCTTTGTGTATTTTGTTTTGAGAGAGATGTAAGAACAGATTTCTAAAGTCATCGTCTTTTAGTTTGTCTGTATTTACTTTATATTTTCTTCTAATCTCGGCTAGCATTCCTGTTAAGACATCTGCAATGAAGGCTGGTTTTTGTTGAGGATACTTTTCAACAATTTCTTCAAATAATAAAACATTGGTTGATTTGGCTACTAATGTTGCTAGATCACCGCTTAATCTAAATTCTTTCTGAAATCTTTTTATTTTGGATTCAAGAAGCTCCGGTAATTTAATACCTTTTGTCTCAGGATAAATTAGAGGAACATCAGTTTCAGGATACATTCTTGCTGCTCCTGGCATGGGTCTCATGTATGAACTAGTTCCGTCTTGCTTTGCTTTTCTTACTTCTTTCGGAACTCCAAGAAATAGTTCTTTTACTCGAGTATACACTGCCCCTAAAGCTAATATGCCACATTTTTCCTCTGTTGCTACAAGTATAAAGGCATCGTTTCTGGTGCAACCAAGTTTCTTATTTATTGAGGATACTTCTTTCTCAGTTATTCCATAGTTAGGTAATTCGTCTGAGTGGAATATCCCTCCAACTCCTGCTATTACTTTTGCTCTGCCAGATAATTCAGTGCCTATTCTATAATTTGGTTGTAGTTCTCTTCCAATTAATCCAGAAAATCCTTTTAGTTTTATTCCAAGTACTCCTTGTTTATTTTTTATAGTTTGAGATATTATTTTAGAAGTTGATTTTTTTAATAGAAATGTAAGATTAATAATTTTTAGTGGGTTTAATTTTACTCCTTGTAGTTCTTTTTTAATTTTCAGTAACTCTGATTGTCTTTTCATTTCCAGTTCTACCAACATAGGAATTCCCTTTAGATCTTGAGCACCTTTGATTTCAACCCGTTGTCCACCTTTAATGCTGACGTTGACGTCTTGCCTGATGGTGCCTAACCCACGTTTGACTCCAGGTAGAGAGCGTAACAGCATTCCAAGTTTTTTTGCAGTTTCTTTACATTGATCTGGTGTTTTGATGTCAGGTGCAGTACCAATTTCTATTAATGGAATACCCAGTCGATCAAGAGAATATGTTTTAGAATCTGCGTCTTCAGCAATAATTTTACATGAATCTTCTTCCAGAGAGATATTAGTTATGCCCACGTTGCCTAAGGACGTTTTTAGTTTTCCATTTCTAGAGATTAGTGCAGTTCTTTGGAAGCCAGAAGTGTTGGAACCGTCCACGACAGTTTTGCGCATGGTTTGAATTACTGGACTTACGTCTGCTTTTACAAGTTTTGAGAATTGTAAAGTTGTGTGAAGATTTTCTGAATTTATTTCATGTGGTGGCTCTTCATCAACTTCAACCAAACAATTAGTATCATGATATCCTTGATAGTGAAAGGTTTTATCCCTTATTTGTTCTTGCATTGCGGCAACATCTACTTTACCAGATTCACCTGCTGAAGCTCTCAGTTTTCTAGAGATTGTGAAGTGTGCTGCATCATCTCTTAGAGTGGTGGGACAGTTACAAAATAGTTTTTTTCCTTCAAGCTGTTGATGAATCTCAATGCCCACCTTTAGACCTAGTTCTTTGTGCATAGATAAAAGAATTAAATATAGTTTAAAAATTTATTGATAACAAATGTCACGTCATATGAAAAAAGAAAACTATCTTTTTTCAATGCTGAAGTTAGATCTGCTTTCTAATTTCAAGCATTTGATAAACGGAGCGACTATAGCTCATGTAATTCGCTTAGTCACTGATACACACTAAACCTGTCAAACTCACACATTACCAACATTAGGGTATCAGGATTTGCAGTTTGAGCCTGAGATAATGTGTTGATATCAGTGGAAGATGCTATACATCTTTGATGTGGATGACTGTGTAATAATATTATGCTATCTTTACAAGATTCAAAAGAAACATGATTAAATTGTTGCAAGTATGTTTTTGGTTCATACAAGTTAGTAATGTGATAATCATTATTATCAACTGTGCCTTGCAAACATGCGCTGAATTCTACAGATTGATCGCGTGCGTAGATTTGTTGTAGTTGATTTAATACTTCAGTGGTGAAGATTATTTGTAGATCTTCATGAATTAGTAAGTTACCTTGTAGTTTGTTTGATTCTATTTTTCCAGCAAGAATATCACCTACAGGAAAGGTTACGAAGATAAAGGATATCATGAACAAAATTAAAAGACCACCAACCGTATATAAGTATACTTTCTTAAGTTTAGATTCCTCTGCATCTTCTAAATAAGTATCTTCATTATCTTCTTGATGCTCCTTTTCAAATTGATCTGGATTCATGGTCAAAAATATTCTCTAAAATTAGTAAGAAAATGTTTATAATAAATCTTCTGGTTTCATATGTGGCTTTGATAACCTCCATGCTTTTTCCATTTTTTTCTGAGCATTATAAAGATCCTCTGTAAGGTTGTCAACAGTTCTAGAAAGTTGAGGTCTTCCTCGTTTACCATCACTTTCAGCCTGTCTTGTTAAATCATCAGCCAAATATCCAATGAATTCGGCTAGTGCATCATATCTAAAATCAGCTATTTCCCTTGCTAATTCAGTTAAGGTTCCATGATAGTCACGTAAATTTACTGGATGCCTCATATAATAAAGATTATTTTTAAGTATAATAAAACAATGAAACTATGAAGAATATTTTTGCTCAACTTACCATTATAACGAACATAATATCAACTGAACTGTACTCCAGAATAAATTCATCTTTTTCCATATGGAAAAAAATGTTGGTCATAATAAATGCTATTATATCTAGAAATATTTAATAATCCCTTTGCTTTCGTTAATGCATGGTTCTGATTATTCTAAGAAAGAGGCATACACGCAGAATTGATCTAGTTTTTATACCTGGTCACATTGCTAAGAAGGAGTTTATCCCAAAACATATTGATAGAATTGACTTACATCCAATTAATAATAATACATGTTTAGTTAAGCAAGGAGGAGATTGGCAAGAGAGGCCCAGCCATCAGGAAGCTATTAAAGTGCTCATAGGTAAGATTAAATATATACCAGTGCGTATTCCCTTAACAACTGGAGAACATGTTTATCCAAGCTCTCCTGATTTATATCCAGACATTCTCGCACGCAGTTTTGATGGAGGAGGAGAGCCAATCTCCGAGCATTTTAATTTTAATCTACAGATTAGATTAGAAAAAGTTCATGGTAGATCTAAGCCCACAATTAAAGCTTTGGATATAGGACATTTTAGGATTGGTACGAGAAACAAGATCAAGAAAACATTCGATTCTGTTAAAGGAAAGTTTGATAATGAATTTGTGTGGATTGTTAAACATGTGCATCCGGTCAAAGCTCGTTAAATAATTTTTGAAATCTTTCATATGATTGGTTATACGTAAATAGTTGATAGTGGCCTGTTACTTCATCCGCTAAACTTTCAAGATCCAGAGACATTTCAAAGTGAGAACTTAGCAACAATAGTAGTGATTCATAGGTTTCGGCCTTGAATACCCAATCCTGAAGACTTCCCTCAAATATACTAGTTTCAGTGCCAGCATATTTACGATTGGCTTGATTTAAACCTTGCTTAATCGAGGATTTTAGTTGCTCACAAGGATGATTCACAAACTGTTGCAATCTCTTAGGATTAAATTGCTCCTTCATGAAGATTTCCTGCTCGATCTCCTCAAACATCAGAGGAGTTAGTTGTGACATAGATTTGTAGACTAATAGTAAATCCGTATAACCATCTAGAGTAATCCCTTCAAACCGCATAGGTACTGATTTACTTTGAAGAATATTAATCTTTGCTAAATATTGCATATAAGCTTTAAATAGAGACCATTTATAAATGTTACCACTTCAAAGTATTTATTATTTGGTTGTTTGTGGAGAATTCAGTGAAAATAACAAGATTCACTTACCATAGATCTCTTTGACCTCTTTTAAAGTCGTGGATTGATCAGCTTTTTTATCCTCACGTATTCGAATAAAGCGAGGAAATCTAAGAGCCAACCCAGCCGTATGATAAGGACTTTTGGTTAATTCAGCAGCCAATACTTCAACTACAATTTTTGGTTCAAACCAGACATCTGGTTCCATTTCTTTTTTTATTCTTACAAGTCCTGGTTTGTTTTCCGTTTTATATTTATCCAGTTTTTTTGGCAAGGCTGCCAACATTTCATCCGTAAATCCCGTCCCTACTTTGCATAGAGTTAAGTATTCATCATTTTTGGCATCATAACATGCACATAATAAAGCTCCATATCCTCCACTTCTTCTACCTCGACCATAATACGCACCTACAATCACTAAGTCAAAATTATCTACCATGTCTTTTACATATTCTTTTTTCCATTTTATCCAATTCCAACCACGTGTACCTGCTTGATATTCTCCTTGTAGATTCTTGATCATGATACCTTCATAGCCTTGGTCTAACATTTTAAGAAAGAAGTCATTAATCTTATCCAAATCAGAAGTTATTATTTTATCGGCCACAATAATTTTTTCCCCAGTTATTATTTTATCAAGAATTATTGATCTTTCAGCGTAGGGAGAATGCAGATATGATTTACCATCAACATAGAGAACATCAAATACTTTAAGAATGATTGGTACATCTTTGACATATTTTTCAATTTCATGTTTTCTTCTTCGCTGCATCAACGTTTGGAATGGTAAGGGTTTTCCCTTTTCATCAATTGCTAAGACTTCACCTTCTATCACAAATTCCTTTGCTTTTACTTTTTCTAAATATTTTACCAAGTCCGGAAATTGGGATGTAATTGTATCCAATCTACGAGAGAATAGTTTTATTTTTCCTTTTTTATTTTTATGACATTGAATTCTTTCGCCATCATATTTACCTTCAACAGATACTTCACCTGGCATTTTCTTTTCTAGATCAGTGAGTTCTTGTACTCGTTGAGCTAGCATCATTTTTATGGGAGTACCAACATGAATTCTTATCTTTTCTAATCCTTTAAGACCATTACTAGCAACTATAAATGCTATTTCACCGACATCAGGACAAATGTTAAAGGCCTTTTCCAAATATTCTTTATTTTTTTTTTCACCAGTGTAGGCTATTGCTAGTGAGTCAAGTACAGTCATTTCTCCAACACCCATACGCAGTGTACCAAGAACAATCCTAATTAGATATTTTCCACCAATAGGAGATACTTTTTGCAGAATTCCAACCAATAAATTTGACTTTGTATCTTGTGATCCTGATCCAGAAGTATTGGCAATTTTGTGCAAGACGTCAAAGAATTCATGAATGGACAGTTTTCCTACAGGAATTAGAGTTTGTGGTTTTTTCTTCAGTAATTCTTCAGCAGCTAGGCCGGCATCTCCTCTCTTTTGAGTTATTTCTTTTACTTTTTTTTCCGATACTCCAGAAACTTTAGCAATAGACCTTACTACAGATTTTTCTGCCAATCCTAAAACAGGAGATTCAAATTCAGAACCAAGTTTACCCAGTGTTAAGTATGACACTAGAGCTATATCATCCTTTGGAACCTGTTTGAAAAAGTCAGACAGAATTTCCCTAATTTCATTTCCAGAGGAGATTTTTTCCAATTGTTCGTATATATTAACCAGCTTTTGAAAGTCCATATTATTATAAAATTAGATTTGTTATTTAAAGTTTCTTACCTGGAATCGATGTGTACGATTCTTACTAAGGAATCTTTCTCCCTGTCTGCCAAATTATTATATTGATGTGCAGTTTTAATTAAGGTTTGATACGCAAATGATTTTTTAGATTTTTTAATAAAAAGTTCAGCTACGTGCTGAGTGCCAGTTTTTAGTTCATCATAAGCCATGACGAATTGAGCATGGTCACAGCTTTGTTTAATTTCTTTTGAAACATGCTGGGAATTGCCAAAATATGTAATCTCACCTTCATCAGGACTGAAATAAAAATTTGCCACCATGGACCACTTTCTATTTTTTGCTTTTGGTCCAGAACTTTCTTCATTTAGAAGATATTGTAATTCACCTTCTGTTTGACCTTGCATTCGTAATATGTTGCTCACAATGATAGAATGCACATTATCTAATTTTTGATCCATAAGTATAATTTTCCTAATTTCTTTAAAAAATTTCTGTTAGAAAATAAATGTTCCAGAACTCGGTAACCTAAAAGCAAAATTCCGAAGAACTCCACCACGTCAATCATCCGAAAACAATCAACAATAAGTAACTTTGTTAAGGAACTCCTTAATCACAGGTATGTTTTATTTAAATATTTCTTTTAATCCTAAAATAGTAACAACTTTTATATAAGAACTAGTGTATAGCTTTGTATGGGTATCTGGTTTAGAGGATTAGTATTGTTTTTGGTGACACTTTTAGTTTTGTCAATTGGTGTTATTTCATTATCAGAGATTGCAAAATCCCCTGAAAAGAATTCTCCAAGTGACTGGATTAAAGAAAGTCAAATTAACGTTTACAAGGATAAAGTTATTCTAGATTTAAATAATCCGACGTGGGCTAAGTTTACAAATACGAATTCTATGGATCCCTTTTTGGATGAAAATTCACATGCTATTGAGATATTGCCAGATAGGCCAGAAGATGTTAAAGTTGGAGATGTTATTTCGTATGGAACAAGACAAGGCACAATTATACATAGAGTAGTTGAAATTGGCTCTGATGAAGAAGGTGTTTTTTACATTGTTAAAGGAGATAACAATGAGAGTGTTGATTTGTATAAGGTGAGATATGATGACTTGAAAGGTGTAGTTGTTGCTGTTATTTATTGATCTGCTATATTATTCCTCTCTTCCCCTATGCCAGCCTAAATGTTTAGTTATTTTATTATCCACTTTGTTGATAGATTCTTTGAGATGAAATGTTAAACTAATATTTGTTATTATTAAACCAATAATTAATTCTTCAAAGCCTAAACTACCACCAAATATTTTTCTAAGAATTTCAAATGTTAAATATAATACGAAAATTAACAGTAACCAGTAAAGACATTTTTTGAAATTCATTGCAACACCATTTGAAGGAACCAAATTATTAAAACAACCAGTAAAATGCTGAAGGCAACAGTCAAGGGCTCATATTTTTTCATGTATTTAGAAGTGTAGAGATAATATAAAAATGTTGTTACAGAACTTAGGATAATAAAAATGAAAAATATAATTCTTAGTATCCAAATACAGGATTTTATCTTTATTTAGGATAAATTTTAATAAAATTTCAATTTGTGGTGGTTATGAAAGAAAAATTTGTTAACATGCCATTCCCACATATTGAGTTGAACAATTTCTTGGATAAGGTAAAGGCAGTACAACTACTAAAAGCAGTTACTAAACTGAAATTCAAACATATAGAGTCAGATTTGTTTTCATTTTTGCAGACAGAAGATTTGAATAATGTAGATAATATAGAAATTCAAAATTTTATCAGGTTACTCAAGTCCAAGGAACTTAGAGAACAAGTTTCTAATGTAACTGGAGTTAAGATATCAGAGAAGATTGATTTGTTTGCTTCTTGTTATAATTCTACACATTATCTTTTACCTCACGACGATAGATTAGAAGGAAGAAAGATCGCTTTTTTTTATTATTTATCTACTGTGGAAGAAGGAGGAGATTTGTGTTTTTATGAAAGAGATAAAATCGTTAAAAGAATTAGGCTAAAATTCAATAAGTTTGCTTTCTTTGTTGTGTCAGATAAATCTATTCATCAAGTAGAGGAAGTTGTTAAGGGTCAGAGAATTGCTTTGAGTGGGTGGTGGCATTGATTAATAAGAGTTATTTGGATAATGTTGAAGAGGTTAAGAAAGTATTGGAGAGAGATGGCATTGTAATTCTAAAAGATTTTTTTGAAAAGAAGTATTATGAAAAGTTGAAAGAGGAAGTTTTGAATTTGAATTTTTCTGAAGACAAAAAACCATTAATGCATTCATACTTAAAAGGAGGATTTGAATTGCCCATGAAAGTGAGGGACTATTTTGAAAATTTAATTGATGACAAATTAAAAAAAGTGAGTGCATTCAGATTAGTCTGGAAAGATTATACTTTGATGCATGATTCTGCTAAAAGAGATAGAAAGTTTGAAATTGTTATTGATTTAACTGATGATTGGAATCAAGATGCTGGAGGTCAGGTTTGTTATGATTCAAAAGATGTTGTGATTCCAGTTACTGGAAATTCAGTTACTATTGTTAAAGGAGATGTTGTTAGGTATGTGAAGTATGTTAATAATTTGAGTAAGGGAAAAGAGAGATTGTTAATAATTTGTTCATCATAGAAAGCTTTATAAAAAAACTAAGACCAAACCCAAATAAATGAAAAGAAGCTCACGTTTAATAAAATCTTTCAGATTTTCTAATCTTCAACTTAGAGCTAGGTATTCAATATGAAGCGAAGTTCAAGACGATGGAAGAAAAAGGGCCAAATGCGTTGGAAGTGGCAACGTAAGAAGATGAAAAAGGCCAAACGTAGACGTAAGATTCAGAGTAGTTAGATTCTGATGTAATTGAAGTTTAGTTTTATACAGTTTTTTCTCCTCAATAAACCCCCTATTTACTATAGAAAGTATCGAAATTTAAAAATTTCGGGACTCCCGGAAATATAGCTTATATTTCCGATAGCTTTATAAACAAACCACATTCCCATCAAACACTCATAAGGATTAGTCCTTTTGTGTCAATAAAGCAATGCTTTATCCTCAAATGTGTGCTCAAATAAGATTGAGTGTGAATAGGGGTGATCCAAATGCAAATTTGGACGACTATGTAACAACAATTCCATAAGTTTAGATGCGATCGGAACAATAATAGGATCTGAATCTGTGTAATTCTATCTAATTACTGATACAGAGAAAATAATCATTTTATTTGATTCCCGTTGCCTTACGAGCAAAGCGAGTAAGGCCCGGGAATTGGAACGGAGTGACAATTCCCGTTGATCCTGCGGGAGATTGCTGCTATGGGAGTTCGAC
>CEPX01040062.1_pt1 | contig 54148 bp, 56 predicted proteins | sample 361361 | NCBI WGS metagenome assembly CEPX01 (sample SAMEA2619974, study PRJEB7988) | marine metagenome | biome: marine biome (ENVO:00000447); feature: mesopelagic zone (ENVO:00000213) & marine oxygen minimum zone (ENVO:01000065); material: "saline water (ENVO:00002010), including plankton...
AGACACAATGCAATATCTGCCGGAGGGAAATCATAGGCATAGTAATCTTCTAACGACAGATGCAGATGTGCCTCTGAGTTATATGGGTCTATGCCTATTAGACCTGGTATGAGATCGCGAAAACGATTATACCCACAACCAACATCTAAAACGCTGGAAGGGTTCTGGGCATTTACGTGTTCAACAACTTGGTATCCGGAGTGCTCATAACCTTCAAAGTTATGGTCTTTCCAGACACCCCCAAAATAAGATTGCATTATTTTTTGGTGGTCTTTGCAGACCCAGGGTTGGTATCTTGTAATTCTTGGATCTTTTCAACTAATTTCTGTTGCACCTCAATGAGACTGTTTATCCTTGCCTCATATGCAATACATTTCTGAGTCTCGTCCGTCAAGCGTTTGATATACACTTGCAAGACTGCTGTCAATTCTTGCTCTTTTTCACTCATAAAAAAAGGGGGAGTCAACTCCCCCTATATAGCAACTTTAGAACGATCCTCCATCGATCGTTACGTTCTCCAAGGATCGAGTTGTGCCAGAACAGGAGATCACCTGTGAAGCGCCAGCACAATCGTTGACGTAGAGAGAACCAACTTCCAATCCAGCGTAGGCACTTGGAGTCAGAACACCGGAGTTCTCAGCAGCTTCGCTTGCGAGCACGAAGCGAGCAGCAGAGTCATCCCAGAAGACCGCTGCCTTCTTGGCAGATCCACTGTAGTAGTTCATCACCAAACCAACGTCTTTGTTGGTGTCGCTGCTCAGGTTACCGCCGTCAACCTTTTGGAGTTCGAGGAGAGTATCCTCAATCGTGGTGTTGACTGTATTGATCTGAGTGGTGTTACCGTTGACAACCAAGTCTCCAGTGACGGTCAGATTGCTGGTAGCAGTGATTGAACCGTTGACGGCAAGAGTTGATCCATTGAACGTCAGGTTAGCACTATCCTCAACAGCACCAGAAGATCCTGCAAGGACGACACGACCAGAAGTTAGGTCAGACACCGTAGCGGAGGACAGAACTGTCTCAGCGCCTGTGATACTCGCTCCATTGGAACCGTTGATAGCACCACCAACTCCCAGAGTAGAACCGTCCCAGGTCAGGTTAGCATCATCTTCCAAGGTACCGGCACTACCCGCAGTTACGATGCGACCGTCAGTCAGGTCGGAGACCGTTGCGGAGGACAGGACGGTTTCGCCACCGGAGATGTTTGCACCGCCGTTTCCGTCAAGTGCACCGCCGACCGTCAGACCAGCACCCACAGTGGCGGTGGTAGACTTCATGAAGGTATTGGTGGAAATACCCGTTACATTGATTTGAGCGAAGGTTGCTCCAGACCCACCGCCGAGAACGTAGGACTTCAGGTTGCTGGCAGTCAGTTTGCGGTTGGTTCCGTTAGCACCATCATCCACAAGCAGAAGGTCTGCGTCAGCAAGACTACTGGTAGCAGTAGCACCATCAATGTCCAGAGCACTTGCAGCGACCTTGTTAGCAGTGCTAATCGTGTTGAGTTTGCTGTCAGCAATAGAACCCGCCAACTGTGCGTTGGTGATGGTACCAGTCAAACTGGTCGTCGGTAAGTTCGTTGCGTCCTGGAGGTCAAAAGCAGGAGTTGCATCAGCAGCACCAAGATCAACCTCTACACCACCAAAGGAAACACTATTATTTGCCAACTGTGCATTAGTAATCGTGCCAGTTAGGTTTGTAGTTGCTAGTGCACCGTCAAAGGTAGTAGCAGTGGCAATGCCGCCGACCGTCAAGTCGGTGACCGTGGTCAGAGAAGTCAGTTCAACAACGTTACCCAGGGACTTCCAACCCACCATCTCCAGTTCATCACCAGCGGTGGCAGCGTTAGTAAGAACTGCGGTGCTTCCGTTCGTGGCAGCGTAATCAGTACCAGTTACGAGACGAACACCGTTGAGGTACAGATCAAGGAATCCTGCTTGGTAACCGGCGTTGAAGGTAAAGGTGGTTTGACCTTGAGTTGCTGTCTTTACCTCTGTAGTAGTAAAGGTGGTAGAAGCAACACCAGTCAGAACAACGTCAGCAACTCCATCTGCAACGATGAAGTCTTCGAGACCTTGACCTCTAAACTTGAATGCAGTAACAATACCAGCAGAACCAGAGGCACTGGAAACACCGACCAGGGAAAGCAGACCGCCAGCAGCGTTACGAACGTCGGTTGCAGTAATAACACCACTAGAGACCACGTTACGCAGAGAAGCGTCGCGAGCAGTCAGTTCTTCGGTAACCGTCAGGTCAGTGCTGACAGTTGCAGCACCCGTGACAGCAAGAGTTGAACCATCAAAGGTCAGGTTTCCGCTGTCTTCCAGTTCACCACCGGAACCAGCAAGAACCACCCGACCGTCAGTCAGGTCAGAAACAACAGCACTGTTGAGAGTTGCACCACCAGTTACGGTCAGACCAGAAGCGATGTTAGCACCGCCGTCAACGTCGAGTGCACCAGTAACAGTTGCACCAGCACCAACCTTCAGGGTCGTGGTGTCGGCAAACGTTACAGTACCAATACCACTAACACTGATGGCATTGAAGTTAGCACCAGCGCCACCACCAAGGACATATTCCTTGACGCGAGACATTGCCGTCTTGCGGTTAGTGCCGCCAGCACCATCATCCACAAGCAGAAGATCTGCATCAACCAGGTCAGCACCAATATCCGTGGCACCGTCAATGTTGACAGAAGCAACGTCAACTACAACAGAACTGCTCAGAGCAGTTGCACTCAGGATCTCAGTGTTGTTGACCTTGAGGACCTTGCCAGAAGCAAGGTTGATGTTTTCTGATGCACCCCAGTTATCGCCAGTTGCTTCAAACTGGAAGGTCTTGTCACCATCACCAGAATCAACTGTGATACCAGCACCATTTGCAGCAGAATCATCAGCAGCACCAGTGGCAACCTGGATGTTCTTATCAACAATATTGACGACCGTAGAATTCACAGTCGTAGTGGTGCCATCAACTTGGAGGTCACCAGCAATCACAACCTTACCAGTGTCATCGCCTACAGCAGCAGGGTCAATGGTAAGGGTTGCTGGACCGGAGATAGTGTCGGAGGTAACACGGATTGCAGAACCTTCAGCACCCGTGTGGAATGCAGTACCATTTACAACACCACCTACTGTCAAACCAGAAGCGATGTTAGCGCCACCGTCAACGTCAAGAGCACCAGTAACAGTTGCACCAGCACCAACGGTCAGTGTGGTCGCCTTAGCAAAGGTTACGGTAGAAATACCAGTAACGTTGATGGCAGCAAAGTTTGCACCTGCACCGCCACCAAGCATGTAATCCTTGAGGTTGCTTGCAGTGACCTTACGGTTTGTACCGTTAGCACCGTCATCAACAACCAGCAGGTCAGCATCAACAACACTGGTTGTAGCGGTAGCACCATCAATATCGAGGGCACTCAAGGCAACCTTATTGGCGGTAGATACCGTGTTCAGTTTGCTGTCAGCAATGCTACCTGCAAGTTGAGCGTTGGTGATCGTACCAGTCAGACTGGTGGTAGGAAGATTAGTTGCATCTTGAAGATCAAATGCAGGAGTTGCGTCAGCAGCACCCAGGGCAACCTCTACGCCACCAAAAGAAACGCTGTCGTTTACCAGTTTGGCGTTGGTAATGTTACCCGTCAGTTGAGCATTACTAATGGTGCCTACCAGACTGCTGGTGGGATAGTTAGTAGCGTCAGAAAGGTTGAATGCTGGTGTAGCGTCAGTTTGACCAAGGTCAAGGTTTACACCACCAAAGTTGATGCTACTGTTAGCAAGTTTAGCGTTAGCAATACTACCTGCTAACTGGGCATTGGTAATTGTGCCAACCAGAGAACCGGTAGGATAGTTGGTAGCATCTGCCAAATCAAAGGCAGGAGTTGCGTCAGCAGCACCTAGTGCTAGGGTGACACCACCGAAAGCAACGGTACTGTTTGCCAACTTGTCATTGGCAATACTACCTGCCAACTGGGCGTTGGTGATGGTTCCTGTCAGGTTAGTAGTTGCCAGTGCACCATCAAAGGTAGTTGCAGTTGCAACACCAGAAACCGTCAGTTGATCAACAGTCTGTGATCCAGTTACAGTCAGACCACCGGCAACATTAGCGCCACCGTCAACGTCTAGGGCACCAGTAACAGTTGCACCAGCAGCGACCTTCAGGGTCGTGGTATCAGCAAACGTTACAGTACCAATACCGCTAACACTGATAGCAGCAAAACTAGCACCACTACCACCACCAAGAACATAAGTCTTGAGTCGTGAGGCAGCAGTCTTCCTATTCGTTCCGCCACCACCGTCATCTACGATGAAGAGGTCAGCATCAGTAATATCTGCGCCAATATCAGTACCACCGTCGATGTCCAACACCGAGAGAGGGGTATCAATATCAACTTCTGTAGACCAGGACATGTTGCCTGATCCGTCTACCTTCAGATAACCACCTGCTGTAGCAGAGGCAGGTAGAATGTAATCTTGATTTCCAGTAAGTGCTGCCGGTGACTTCAGGGCAACATAGTGGTCACCATTATTCGCACCTTCTACGAGGCGAACAGCGGATCCGGTTGTTGCTGTTTCTCTTTCCCAATAACGGGCAGAACCAACAATCTTATTATTGTTAGTTGTAGAATCAATACCAACAAATAGGTCAAACTCATCTACAACCCATCCCGGTTCACCTGCTTGGAGACCCGGAAGAGCTGAAAAGTTACCCCGCTTGAACTGTAAGACAGGCGCTGCCATTTTTTACTATTCAGTAATTGTTATGCCATTAGTCACTGCAAATAATAAAGATTTTTATAGTAATATTTATTTCTAAAACGACCCTGCGTCAAGATCGATACGATCATCCAGGGCGTCATCCAAGTATTGAAGTGCTTCGCTGGATATGCCACCACTTGGGGGAGCACCGCCAGGAACAGTAGATGCTCCAGTTGCAGCATCGACTACTTCATCAGGGTTTACAAATTTGAAAGAAGATGATGATGCATCATAAATCAAAACAAATCTGTTTTGATCTGCACTTGTAAGATTGGATGTATTCACATCCGTAAGTTGTGTCAGTCGATCCACGTCGCTTCCTCCTCCGGCAGAACCACCTGCTCCTTGCAAATTTACAGTAAAATTTTCAGATTGTCCTGGAGAAACAAGGCGAACTGAAAACTGATTATTCTCTAATTGTACTTTCATGCAATCGTCCCATTGACTTGTGACTGACCTTGAATGACCTTTGTTACTTTACTAGTAACATCATTCGTGACCAAGACATCGTAATTATAACGACCGGCGGTAATGATACCGGTTTGAGAGTTTGTTAGAGTAATAGTAATTTTACCTTCGGTTGGCGCTGCACCAAAAGTTACTCCAAAACCAATAAAACCAGCATCAACACCTGAGTGCTTGCTCATCCTTGCGGTGATGCTGTGATTTGTCAGATTTAGAGGTAATCCAGTGGCTGCTGTTACTGAATAGGTAGCAGTGAAGTCAGTACCCTGTTCAATTTGAATATTTACAACTGGTACTGCCATCTCTGCCTAGAATGTCACTGTATTATTTATTCAAATGATTGCGAATCAGATCTTTGAGTTCCTTGATCTCGTCTTCCAGATCACTGATTCTACTGTTCTGCAATCGTCGGGAATCGCGATCGGCAATATATTTTTTGTATCCTGTGGTGTCAGTTGACACCACCGCACTAGTCGTCAGATCCCTCTCTAGATGAGGATGATCCTCCACTTTCGCTCTCTTCGCTTTCATACAGCAACTCCCATAAAAATCCCCAACTCATTCGTCTAACGGTCTCTTTTTATTGATACGTTTGATCATCCTAGCATAGGAAAGTTCTGCTGGGGTATACATCTCGGGATGCTTTTTGGCAATCTTCAAGATCTTTTTAGCGATCTTTCGATCTTCTTTGTTTCTCATTATGCGACAGCAATGGTACGGAAGTCGAGCAGTTCTGGTGCCTCAGACTGAGTGCTAGAGTTGAATACAACCTTGACTTGGAAGGAAGTAAACTGTGGCAGGTCATCAGCAGTGTACTCATACTCGTTGAACGAGTTTGTCAAACTTGGCGAAATGTTTCTATCTGGCAAACCGCTGTTGTTGTTTTCGTTGATAACGTCACCAGATGCATCCAAGTTATTGAATCCAGGCATAGGTTCAAAAACCTGATCGAACTCGGAAGAGTCTTCCCGCTTGAGGCGATAGAAGACACGCATCTCACATTCAGCAGGACGGTTAGCAGCAAAGAGAACTTTCAGCGATGTAGAAGGATTCTCAAGACCAATTTCCTTAGTCTGATAGATCATGCTATGAGGATCGTCAATAACGTTAGAACGACGGTCTGTCAGGAAGTTATCGATGGGTTTGTTGATTCGGTTAGACTCAGTAAGAATAGAACTCTTGAACACGTCAATGACAGGTGACACGTTCTCATTGTCGGTGCTGAGAGTTCCCTCAAAGGTGAACGATTTAGCACCAGGCAGGGCAAGGATAGAAGACTTTGCCTGCTCGTTTTTGCGAGAAGCAATGATACGAGTAGAGTTCAACTGAGTACGACCAAAGAGGGAGATGTCCTCAAATCCTTGGTCGGAGAAAGAAGTCTCATTACCATCAACACTGGTTCCACTGGTGGTACGAATCTTACCAGTCAGTTTGGTTCCAATAGGTGTGCTGTGGGCAATGTTAGGATTGACGGTATCGAACACGATGTTACTAGAACCACGTGCACCGTCACCACCACCAACTTTATCTTTGGCGAACAGAACACCACCACCAACTTTTACGAAATAACTATCAAGAGCAATCTTACCTTCGATGTTGTTGGTAACATCAATCAGGTCATGATCGGTATTGATCTTGCGGAGGGACATTCCAGAGAGTTCGTACTTTTGAATCGGAGTGTCAATAGCGTGATCAATAGCGATGGTATCGTCAACAGAACGGGTGATAGTTCCTGAGAGTGCATTTGTACCAACGCTGGTGTAGGAGATAACTTCGTCACCAATCTTGGCAAATCCAGGATTGCTTGCAGTAACTTGTGCACCCTCAAAGAAGTTGAATCCGATGGTACTTGCAACACTGACCACAGAGGTCAGACTTGCGGCATAACCAACAGTCAGACGGGTTGGGACGCTATCACCACCAACACCAGTCAGACTGACTACAGAGTTGTTGGAGTGGTTACCATGATTAGGATGGTTGACCTTGAAGTGGCGACCATCGTACTGATCAGAGTTGACAGTAACAACCTTAGGAATGATGTTAGTTTGGACAGATGCAATACCTGCTTGGGGACCAACAGCAGGGATGTAGGAGATAGAGTCAGTGGTATTGAAATCGGCACCAGAGACGTTAGTCAGTACAAGTGCACTAGTGCTGGTAGTAACGCCAACAGTCAGTACCAAATTCTTACCAAGTCCCTTTGTTCCCAGGTTAGCAGTCAGGGTATCACCAACAGAGTAACCTTCGCCTGTGTTATCAAGTTTGACAGTTGCACCAGTAATACTGCCACTAGAGACGGTCACAACACCAACTGCGTTTTGACCCCGACCAGTGGAGGTGATAAAGTTCACTGTGTTATAGGTACCATCTTCATAGTCGGTACCAGCGTTGGTGATGGCCAGAGTGTTTGCTGCCTGACTGAGGTGAGACAAACGTGAGGCAATCGTGCCACGGGCAGTAGTATTGTTCTCTTGAGAAACAACCACACCCTCAAGGATATGGGGACTATCAGTACCCGACGCCAGACCCACGTACACGCGCTTGGAGAAGGTCTCAATCGGATTATCCGGCAACTTGTTACGTTGGTTGAGCAAGTTCAACTGAGGGTTGTACAGACGCACTGTACCGGGTTCTGTGATGAACTTTGCTTTGTAGGACCTATACTTCAAGTCTTCCAACTGAGATGCAGTCCAGGTGAAGTTGCTCTGTGCTTTGAACAGAGAACCTTGAGACGGTTGCTTAGCGACAATGACTTGCTGGAACTGACTCAGATCAGCAGTAGTAATGTCTGCTTCGCCAACTTGAGAAATCCAGGCATCGTAATCGCCAGATGCTGAACCCAGGTAGAAGGCATAGTTGCCTTTGGGCAGATACACCGGAGCACGGAAACGGAAGTTTGTCGGTACAGTTCCGTCGTTAGAAATCGACACCTGGTCTGGGTTCAAGAACACTTCACTGTTCTTCATCACCTTGGCAGATGGATAACCATTCTCCAGAGGAACGATACGGACCTTGAGGGGAACTTCTGCTGCCTTGCTCTGGAAGAACATGTCAACAGAGGTCATGAAGATACCAGGATCATCGGTAACTTCAAAGGACTGTGCCAGGGGATCGTCATTGTTATCTTGCTCCGGCGGCGGTTGGATAACATTGGTGACGTTGTTCACAACGTTCGTGACGTTGATAACAACCGGTTCGGGAAGAGCAGGTTCCGTGCGGATAACAGTAGTCTCTGTAATTTCAAATCCTTCAGAGAAGAAGTTCTGTGTAGCGTTACTGAAGTTCTTACCAGGGATTTGATCTTCTGGTTTGATCTCAACTAACTGGGAAGTATTCTCTCCGTCTTGGAAAGTGTTCGGGGGAATGTAATAGCAACCTTGAACACAACCAGTAGAGTCAGACACCAGACGGATGTCATTGACCGTTGCTTGTGCGCCACTAGTTTCACCAACCAGAAGCATGCCCGGAGTCAGGACTCCGAAGAAGTTAGAGTCGGACTTTTGGTTCAGGGACGAACAATCAACGTTCAAAACAGTTGTTGTCTCTGAGTAAGAAGAAGACAATCCAACCGTAGAGGAGTATGGGTTGTCACCGTAAGTGATTTGTGGGTTGGCGAAAGGACCTGCCTTGTGGTTAGGTGCTGCCAGTCGGAAACGGATGTCAGCAGAAGTAGTAGCATTCTGCATTGTGAACATGTAACCGATGACGGTCTCACCAGTCTGGAAGGATCCACTTTGAGGAGTAACCTCAATCAGTTTAGGAATAGTGTAGAAGTTATCATCAATCATATCGGTGCCAGACCAATATGAATAGTGACGAGTGTGGGGTTTCAGAACAGTCGCATTGAACTCGATGTTCTGCTCACGCATGAACGGAACTGGTTCAGTCTCAGAGATGAAGTCGTTTGCAAATCCTTCACCCTCAGTGATAGTCTGTTGGACACGATCGACATACACATCAGAATCGGGAACCAATTGAAGCACACCGTTCCAGTCACGGTACATGTAGGGGTTGACACTCTCCAAACGGGTAGCGTAGGGTTGGTTACGATCTTCAACTTCCTCGTATGCAAGAGTCACCATGTCTCCAGTCTTCTGGATGTTAGGTGAACCAAGGTCTTCGGCAAAACGGGGATCCACGGTAGGATCTGGAGCACCAGTCAGACCAACAACACTGTTAGAACCGATCAAGAGATCGATAGAGTCACGTGTCTTCTTAGGTGTCAGTTTGCCACCATCAATTTCATATTTGATTTCTGTCTGCGTCTTGTCTGCAACATCAAATGAGTTGAATGGATCAACAACAAAACCATTCTTGAAACGATCAAGACCAGTATCAGGATCCTTGATAGTCAGACTTTCGGTCTTAGCTTCTAGGAGAGACAGTGATGTGATCTCTTCAAGATCTTCAATACGATTCTCCAGTTTGCCGATATCCTTCATGGTATATCGACGGTTTGCCTTGAACCGGATAGTAGTCTCTAGACGAGCATCGTAAATGTATGGGGCGTATTCAATAGTTGCCAGTTCAAAAGCACCACCCACGACATCGGGGAGAACTGGGTTGTCGGAAGGAATACCTTCTACAATATTGAAGGAGTTATCGGGGTTGAGATACAGGCGATCTTTCCTTCCCTGATAGTAGCTATAGTTGAAGAGAATGTTCTCGTTAGACTCAAGAACATTGGGGACAGACTGTCCTCCAGAGGCAAAACTACGAGAGTCAAATTCAAAGGGAGAACGACTACCGGAGTAAGGTGCTACCCTAGGACGCAAGTCAATGATGTCACTGTTACGGATATTGCCGTATGCGGGGATCCTGTCATACTCTGCTTTCTCGTAACTAGATGCAGTAACAACATCACCAGCATCTTGAGCATTGACCTCATAGTGATCGAAGTAAATCTTCAAACGACCTTGAGGTTCACCTGCATTTTGCTTACGAACCAAACGTCCGAAGTCATAATATTCATCACGCTGACCATTGTCCAGAACAAAGTTCTTGCGGATGTTAGGATCGCCAGGAGTGATAACAGAAACATTTGCTTTGACACCACTGGTCTCAAACAAGATCTCCTCAGTCTCAATAAAGTTGCGGGAGTTCTTCGTGCAAATTTCAATCGCAGTGCTGCCACTACGGGCAAGAATATAAGCGGCACAACCAGAGGATTGACCAATACCAACCTCACCCAGGATGAGGTCACTGTTGTCGTTGTTGGGTCCAGTGAAAGATGAAAGAGTTATGGATGGTATAGTTGGATCGCCAGACCCAGAAGACTCAAATACAGCATGAACCTGAACAATATCAGGGTAGTCAAGTGAGATTTCCCTATCTTGGACTCGTTTTCCGTAGATGGAGTTAGCGGTAAGACCATCGGCAAGACCTGCACTGCTAGAGTTACTTGAACCGTCTACCGTCAAAGCGGTAGCTTTTGTCAGTGTCTTCAGTTTAGAAGACACGTTGCCTTTTTGTTTTGTGACGTGAACAACAACGTTTCCAGACTGACTAGCAGTCAATCCAGAAATAGTACCAGACTTACTGCCGCCAGTGAAGACAACTTGGTCTTCAGACAGATCTTCAATGGTACCGTTGTTGTAAATGACAGTATAACGTTCTTCGTCGAACGCAGAATATACGAAGTCAGTACCAACCAGTGACGGCAGGGTCAACTGACCACTACCATCAGTGGATTGACTTGTCAGTTCTTGACGAGTAGAAATCACTGCATTCGTCAGATCAACACTTTCAACATTAGTGTTGGGCATCTCCGCATACAGGAAACCAGTGTCAGAACCAATCAGTTTGGGGGAGACGACTTTCAGACCAGTAATTGTAATCGTGCCACTACCGGGCAGATCATGATATGCAACACCAGCAACTGCTGCATTAGCACTTGCTACCAAGGTTGCACTTTGATTAGATCCTGCAACAGCAGAGACCTGGTTATAAACAGTATCGCTTTGTCCAGAGACGTTATAAGCAACGATGTCACCAACTTTCAGGCGTTTTGCCCACCCAGTAGAACCGGAAGTCAATGCACCACCAGAGGTCAGGAAGAATTCTTGTGCGCCGAAGTTGAACTGCTCCTCAAGAACAGTGTCAGCAGCGAATGTACGACCACCACCAGTAGAGCGGACAGACTTGACATCTGCCATACCATACTCACGCACCTCGATGATGATACGACCTTGATCTTCTCCATTCACACGAATGGGTTCATCGACCAAGAACTTACCAGCAGTTTCACAGAGAATAAGTTCGTCACTAGTGGTATTGCTACGGAGCATACCGCGAGCACCAGAACGAGCACCCTCAACCAGAGCAGGTGCGTTCAATGTAATTGCTTGGTTGACAGTCACCTTAGTGTCGGTGACGATATCAAACAGGAAGAGTTCAAAAACTGAAGTATTATCAGTGTAGGCCGAGTTCTGGAGTTTATAATCGTAGACGCGAGCACGACCGATGCTTTCACCGGAAGCGGTTGATTTATTGCTATCAAGACGCTCGCTACGGAGATCAACAAAATCGCTATTGGCCGCGGCAATAGAAATCTGGGCTGCACTCAAAGTGTTGTTGACCCGGAGGCGATTACCTGCCTCAAACGGGATTGCACGATCAGTTACAGTCTTGGTAGTACGAGGTTTTTTGACATCAAGGAACCGAGTACCAATAACTCGTGTTTCAAAACCTTGAACGTATGCTTTACCGGGACCAATCCGGATACACATCAAATCTTTAGATGGTTTGTTGCCATCTTCGGTCAGTCTGTTTTGACTGAATTGACCAAAGTTAGAATAGCGATCGTTCAGACACTCTTTTGCTTCAAGGTCGAACTTATTGACATAGTAGTTGCCACTCTCGTCAAACGTACGACGAGCAAATTCCTTAGCAATCTCACTATAGACGGTACGGTCAACTAACTGCTTGACTTCACCCTCATCTGTGCGAAGAAGTTCAATGAAGTTCTCATCATTGAAGTCATCCAGACGCTTACGGGTCAGAGCAAGACTGATCTTCAGTCGATCAGCACCCGGAGCAGTAAAGTTAGAGAAACCTGCTGCATTGTCATACAGCGTAGGATCCTCTACAGCAGTGATGATTTCCTCTACTACCTGGAATCCTACCCGGAAGGAGGGTTTGTTGTTGTACTGGTCCAGCAGGAGGGTCTGAGTGGGTACTTCAACGAAAGCACCACGTGCAAAGAAGACACCACGGACCAGAGTGAACGCAGAACCAGAACCAGTTGCGTTAGAATTGAGAGCAGTGGCGAAGTCAGAACCCTCAGTAATAGTCGTCACACCATAAGTGAAGTCACTCAGGGTAACCAAGTTCTCACCATCCAACATAGTGGATGTTGAGAGGTCGTCAGAATTGGTCTCGTACTTCAGATAGATTGTAGTACAGTTATCAGTAGACTCTTCAGACGACAGAACAAGAACAACCTGAGCAATGACACCTGAAGTCTTGCCCTTGATACGGAGACCAACCAGTTTGTCGTAGTAGAGTTCTACCGGAACACCAAAGAACGTAGACTCTACTTTGACATACGTGTAGTCAAAGTCATAGTTGAACTTACCAGGGATTACAACAGATCCCTCTTTGAAAATATGTTTACCAAACTTCTCAATCTGTCCCTGTAGGATAGATTGCAGAGTTGTTAGTTCTCTCGCTTGGACAGGAGATCCTGGTTTGAACAGAACTTTGTTGAAATTCTTTTCAGAATCAAAGTCGTCAAAATATGGACTGACGTTTAGGTTGGTGTTCTGTGGCATCGTATCAGAATTCTAAGATAATTTTGATATCTTCTCTTTGGTTTGTCGCTCTAGTAACTTCAGGACGATTATCTAAGTAGATAATGTCGCCAGAATACTTTTGGATTTCAGGAGAAGCAATACCAGAATTGAAAGTTTGTCCGAAGTAATAAGTACGGTTGTTCACAGTTGTTGATACTCCCGTGAACCCACTATCGATAGCAAGTGTCTCTGTGCCAGTGGTTGTTTGGACCACAACGTTCAAAGATCCGCCTGTACCAGGGGTTTTCGTAAACCTATTTAGACGGTATTGATGCATGGACGCTGCATCTCCATTGGCAACACTACGATCTTGCCAATACTGTAGGACCTGAGTTACAGTGTCGTAACCGATAATTTTACCAATAGCAGTAGAACCAACACCTACTGTCTGAGAAACCTCACCGTCAGTCTGGACCGCCATAGTCGTAGAGGCAGCACCAGTCAAACGGATACCGTAAAGACCTGATGCGGTGGGGGCGTCCAACAGGTTAGTGCTACCACTAACAAGAGGATTCTTGATAACCCCGATACGAGCAAACTGGTTACCGGTGGGGAAGTCAGGATTGGTAACGTCAGAGTTCTCGATACGTGAATAAACGAGAACTTTGTTAGAACCCAACTCACGATAAACGTCAGCACCATGTCCACCTGGAGGAGGAATGATTACTGAGAAGGATGCACCAGAACCATTGACGACGGAATCGAGGTCAAGAGTTGCAAAAGTGTACCCGGTGCCCCCGTTTGTGACCTGCACATTGGTAGGTTTGCCATTGACGAAAGTGACAGACGCTACGCCGTCTTGACCATCTCCACGAATGGGGACGCCATTCTTTGTACCAGAGAATTGGTATGATGCACTAGCAACGTTCTCAATGACAATGACTTCAATCTTTCCGTCAACAGCAGCGTTCCGAACATCTTGTACATCCGTGCTAGTTCCCCAGTCGCGGGGGACAGGAATGTAGTCAGCACTATCAAACTTGATAATGTCGCTGGGTTTGATTGTATACAGATACTTCCAAATATATCCATCACTTTCCAAACGAGGTTGGAGATCAGTGTGCACAGGTTCTTGGAGAGAAATAATCCCCTTACCACTGTTTGATGGTGCAGCACCATTGTAGATACACTCATAAACCCGGAAGTCCGAGTTGATGATGTAATAGTTGGAATTATAGAGACTAGTAGAACTAGTATTAGGACTCAGGTTGTCAATACTGTAGTCGTGACGGTACATCTCATAGATGGAACCACTCGTCCAGTTATTCTTACGAATAACTCGAAGGACATCAGACGAATTGATTTTCTTTGCAGAAATCAACGTATCATAGATCTTATCGTGCTCATCAAAGTTATCGATGGGCGACGGGGTGTTGGTGTTCCAATCAGATGCAACATCAGTGGCGTTCGGCAAGCCAATAAAAACATAATAACTGTTATCAGTGGTTGAGATTCCGCTGACAAAGTTAGATGCGTTCAACACCCTGATTTGGTCAGTTATAATGGCTGGCATTACGCTATTGAACTTTATCGTTTTATTTATGGGAGATCCAAGAGCAATCTGCTAGTTCTCACCACTTCGGGTGCAGTGGATAGACCCACCAGACCTTCTGTAGAGTTGACAGCAAATGAGGTTCCTATGTTTCCGCAGGTAACTTTCGCCCAACTAAATGTGCCGTAGTTGTTACCCACATCACTACTCAGACCAACAAATCCTGGTGCTAGACCATGATTAGTTTGGATATTGACATGAACTCTCACAACTTGAGAGGCAAGATCTTCGATGTGCGATACTTCGTATACACCATCTAGGAACTCTGTAGCAATGCCAACTGTTCCAGTTCTGTCTTGAGTAAGTGCGGTTACACCAGTACCAACATTAGATCTAGAGATGACAAAGTAGTCACCTGTACCAATACCGGTCTTGGATATACCTCCATATTTATTGACCCGCGCTTGGGCATTCAATGGGATGTGTAAATGTAGTTGCAGTGCTTGAGCACTCACACCCACCCCACAGATAGTACCTTGGTCACCTGCAATGTTGGCACTTTCAATACTGACAACAGGCGTCTGATAGGTAGTAAGACCAAATCCAGTGGTAGGTCTGGCAGTATCTACAATCCTGATCGGGAAGTCTGATGTTGGATTGAAGGTATTTCCCTCACTGAATCGGAATCCAAGAGCACCACCCTGCATGTAAATAACGCTGTCGCTACTAGCGATGCTTTTGATTGCTCGGGAAGATGGGAAGACATTACCAGCAAGTTCGGCACGGGACTTACTAACCTTTACACCCTCCACAAAGAGATCATCTCTCTGCTTGGTCCACCGCAAAGGACGCAGTGGATCTACCACGTCAGTGATACCGGGACCCTTGTAGTTTGTAGTAAGAAGGGTGTCACGAGTCAGGATGTCACGAGCAACTCTGGAATCCTGATCAATAATCTTGACACCATCACCTTTCTTGATAGACTCAAGTGCAGAAGCAGTATCAATGTCAGAGTCGGTTCCCCGGTAGAATAGAATTTGGCAACTAGAACCTGCTACAGGAGGTTCAGTAAATTCGATCCTAGTTCCACCAGAGAAGTTATATGCAACACCTGGTTTTTGCAGGACATCATTGATGAAGATTAGTAGAACATCGTCAAGACTAATCGGACTACCTTCCTGCTTTTCAATACTAAGAACGACATTGTTATTCTTCAGTTGGAACGTAGTCTTACGACCATTGAATTGATCACTAATGTCATCTAGGATTTGCAACTTACCAAACACCCAACCAGCAAACTCATCGTCTGCGGTGTCTTCTACAGTAAAGATAGCGTTCTGGAAATTTGCTCCAATGCTGCTAACTGTAGGAATACCAACTACATTCAGGGTCTCGCCAACAGTATATCCATAACCAGGGTTGGTGATTGTAAACTCACCCAGACTCTTTCCAATACCAATTTCAACAGAGATGCTGGCACCTACACCAGTGTTGGCGCTTTCTAATTTGACATCATCATACAATCCGGGTTCATATCCAAAACCTTGACTATTGCCAATAGAAACAATGATACCCTTTCTAGGCAGTTTGTTAGCATTGACATCAACGGTGCTGAGAACATCTACTCCACCAGGAGTTTGTGTTCCAGTAAACCTAACAGAAGTAATACCTGTTGTAGAACCACCAATAAAAGTGTAGTCTTCGGAAGGTTTCTGGAAAATATTATTGATCAGAATTGCACCAAAATCACTGGTGATGCCTACAGTATTGCTGCCGCCAGAAGTCAGGGTAAAGGTTTTGCCAATACCAGTAAAGTTCTGGGCAACATCATCCATGACAACATTGCCGTCGTAGTCACTACGAGTAAATGCTCTGCCTTGGAAAGAACTACCAACAATGTCATCAGCAAAGACCAGGGTATGAGTTCCAATACCAGCAGAGGTTAGTGCAATGGGTTGATTGGTTACAGCATCATCTTTAGTATCTGCAAACTTGAATGTGTTTGGTTCAGATTGGATAATGTAGTATTCCCTGTTAGAAACAAGTGGAGAAGGTGGTGTCAATGAACGAAGTTTGACGGCACTTCCAGTCTCAAGACTCTCAGTAAGAATAGTAAAATTATGATCTGTTCCTAGACCAACAATATTACTTGAATTGATACCAACTTGTCTACGATTGCCACCAAAAGGAACGTCTACAAAAGTAATCTTATCGCCAATAATGTTGTAATCACCAAACACCAGCATGGCGGTGTCGCCAGCAGTATGGGTTTGTAATCTAGTTCCCAACCAACTTCTCTTTACCAGAAGGGTGTTAGCATTGCCACCACTGTTGGTAACTTCAACCACCATGATCTCATCATTGATTTTGATGAGACTACCTGCTTCAAACATACTAGCATCATCTAGAACAAGTGTATTGTTAGAGATAGAGACCAATGATGCAGTAGTATTCTGACGTGGATAAACCGGTGACTGAACAATATTGTCAATCAGGATAATACACTTGGTGTTTAGTTTCTTTGCAGTAAAAGCGTGAGTGGCACCCACACCAACAGTTGTGAGACCAATGGGAGAATTCTGTAACGCTAATGCTTTTGTTGCTGCAAGCCGGATCTTATTCTCGTCAACTTTGATTGCAAATACACTCTTGGGCAAGGTGGTTCCAGCACCAGTGCCGTTCTGCCCATGCTGAATGCCAATAGGAAAAGTAGATCCGGTAAAATCTACATTGGGATGGGAATCATATACCAGTTCTTCACCAGTCCGATAGAAATGGTTCGGAATGACAATCGAATCATCACCTAAAAGAATATCGGTTGTACTATCCCCAACAAATTCTTTCTTGAACAGAGGATCTCCCTCATGTCTCAGAGTAAACTGATTGAGGAAGGTCTCTTGCTCAGCGTTGAATTTTTTGTTGACGGATCCTATTTGAAATCCCATTAGAGTGTTATGGTTGTGTCGTTTGCGACGTTATCGGGTTTGTCAATTCGGATTTCAGAAACCCGGACAACATAGTCCTTGTTTGCTAGTGGCGTAAACCTCAAACGCATATTATTGCCACTGATGTTTATATCTATGGCTCGAATATCACGCTTCTGTTGAGTAGCGTTAGACAGGTTATTGTATACGTTATAATTTGAATATCCAGCAAACGCATTTGCGGATACGTTGAACACGGAGTATTCATCATCAGTGGTGTTATGCACTTGAATCAAATACTTCACAGAGGTGTAGTTAGTGTAATCCTTGGAAGAAACAATAACTGCGGAAGGAGATCCAGTAGCAGCAATCTCTGTGCGAGTAGCATTCAACTCAGCATCACCCACCTCAATTTTAGGAATCTCCGAAACATTCAGTCCAGCAGTGGTGGCAACACCAACAGAGGTTGTCAAAGTTCTAATGGTAACTGCCTGGTTTGCTGCGGGAGTATATTGGAGTTTGAGAACTCCGCTATTTTGAACAACGTCAAAATCTCCCAAGGTGCTACCAGAATTCATGTTGCCATAATCTGAGAACAGGACTCCACCAGTGCCATCTGCCAAGAAGTTATATTCCTCAAGATCAGTTTCTGTATTGCTAGAGTGAACAACCAAAATTGTTCCTGACTTGAAGTCAGAAGCATCAATATCTTGAATAGTATGTGTTGCGGGAGAACCAGTTGCAGAGAAAGCAGAAGCAATACCAATCTTCTCGATGTTGGAATAAGAAGTGCTTCCTACACCAAGAGATTTGAGAACTGCTTCTTTATAGAACGTAATATCGTAAGTGAAAGTGTTGTTGTAGGGTTCAAAAGAAACCTCAACAACATTTCCGTTCTGTTGTACAACAAACTCGCCCAAATCAAATGCATCTGACAGATCAGAATACTGGTTGATATATGCGTCAGTTCCGTCTGTGAATACAGCGAACTCACAATACTGAGTAGCATTGTAGGAAATTCCCAGAGAAGAATCTAGGACAACCTGAGCATAATACTTGACACAAACAGGACTGTTGGCAGAAGAGGTGTCAAAAGAGTCAATAGCAACTGTTCGGATGAGGTTAGGATCATCATAGAACTGGGGACTGATGTCATCAATCTCCAAAACGCGGTTAGACTTACAGATCAGAGAAGAACCAAAACGTTGTGCATTGAAAATAATCTTGTCACTTACAGTGTTGGTTGCATTTGGTTCTTCATAAACCAAGTCGAAGTTATGGATATTGGACAGGGAATCTTCACTGTCAATCAGGACCACAGACTTGGAGATAGTTCCTACGCCAACACCAGTAGTAGAGGTTTTACCAACACCAGTGGGTTGCGACGGAATCAGCATGTCTGAATGCTTTTTGAATCCGGCAATATGTGCCAGTGCATCAACTGGTTCACTCCAAGAAGCAATTCCAACGTTACTCTTCAGAGAGTATGCAAACGATTGATAGTAATCACTGTCTTGGATGCGCTGATAGAAGTTAGACAGTTGTCCGACATCATTTTCCCATCCAAAACGTTTCTTGAATACAACACCAACATCAAAGTTTCCTTTGAAAGTTTCTATCCTCTCGATAGTTCCGCCTGAACCGGAGAGTTCAGCAGTAATGCTGTCTCCAACTTGGAATTCGTCAACATTGTTGACACGAATAACATTTCTTACTTTACCTTCGCCCGAGACAATTCTAGATGTCTCAGAATTACGCATATTGATAATTCGCTCACCTTTGAAGAATCTACCTTCATCGAGAGTCACATCAAACTTGGCAATGTCCTTATCGTTGCTAACAGTGCCAAAGGTTCCCAGATCATAGACGCCAGGATCAACGGGGACCTCATAAGTAATCGTTGCTTTGTTGATAAGACCAACAGCCGGATTGACTGCTGTTAGAGTAAAGGTATCAAATCCAAATGTGGATGAGTTATATCCATGGCCGGATGTCACACCAACGTTCTCAACGAACACTTTATCGCCAACTGCGAATGGCATGTTAGTTGCATCAAATCCAGTCTCTGGGGTCTTCAGAGTTAGAGTGACATTAGGAGCACTATATGTGACAGTTACAATACCAACTCCATTGCTGTTGTTGATAGCAACCAGTTTATTGTCACCACTGCTCAGGTTGTTACCTCCCTGGACAATGCGAACATTAGATACACTAGAACCAAGAAGTTCTACTTTGAATTCAGTGCCAGCATTGACTTCATTCTTCTTCGTGTTATAGATTACCAAGTCTGGACCAGTCAGATATTTCTTGCCAGTGCTGGTAATAGCAACGTTAGAGACGGTGAAGTTGTCCTTCAGGAAGAGAACCTGAGGCATCTCTGCTTCTGGACGCAGAGTCTTATCTGATGGATAATCATAACCAGACTGGATGATTTCTACAGTATCCAACTTGCCAACGTTTGAACCAGAAGCACGCAGCAATGCAGATGTACCAGTTGTTGACCCAACAGTTACTTGCGGAAGATCTCTATAACGAGTACCCTTAGAAACCAAGAGCAGATCAGCGATTGGACCTTTCTCAGTAAGAGAAGTCGTGGTATAATTGATGTCTGCTGTTACTGAAGTATATCCAACACGTTCTGGGTTCTCAAAAATGTTGAACTTGAATGTGTCGCTAGTAACAGAACTAATAGATGCTTTGGTCGTAAAATCACTTTGTGTGACTACGATCTTACCGTAATCGTCAATAGAGTCATCGACTTCAATAATCTTAGAAGTATCAAGTGATTCTAACTTGTAGAATAGAGTTCTAGGAACTTCTGGAGTGAAGTGTACAGATGCCTTAGAACCACTAGAACCAGGGGCACCACTATAACTAACTTCGATAGTAGATTTACCGGAACCAACAAAAGACTTCTGGTACGTTGAATCTAGATAGAATCCGAGTTTAGTGTTTGACAAAGACGAATCAGACATGTCAAACTCAAGCAGATCACCATCAACAACGGTGACTTTGGGATTTGCTGAGTTACCAATACTCACAAACCTGTTGCCAGGATTGTAGGTAAGAGCGATAGAACTAGTTCCCATGGAAACAATGTTCATATCAATCTCATCCCCAGGACGCAGAGTATGGGGATTCTTGGTGGTAGCAGTTACATCAGTGATTTGAATTGTGGCAGTGATTTCTCCTCTAACTGTTTTGAAGGAGTGGGTATTGCCAACACCAATGTTGCTGTAGAACAGTGCCCGACTATTAGGAGAATTGATCTGGTTCTGCATGGTGACAACACCAACAGTGCTGTTGTCAACAACTTGAACGAACAGAGTTTCGGGCAGAGGAGCAGACCAACCAGAAGCAGTGCCAACACCAGCAGTCAAATATTGGATGGCAGTGCCGTCATCATAGTTGTAAGTAATTTTTTCACCGTTCTTGAACGGATGGTTGGGTAGGAAAATAGTGCCCTTGGGAATGTCACGAGTACCACCAGTGCCTAGGATTCTTTGGTTGGTGATAGTATGGGTTTCTCCTTGACCAATAGATGCACCAATACCCAACTGGGAAGTGGCATCAAAATAGACACGTTCGTCTAGTGGGGTGGAGTCGCAACTCGGAAGACCGAAGGTAAACTTACGCTCAAGACGATCAATACGTGAACCGTTAGTATGAGCGACACCAGCAGTGCCATTTTGGGCACGCAGCAGGTCAAGTTCATTTCTTGCAGTATCAATTCTGTAAATACGGAACTGCTCACTATTGATGCGGATGATGTCATCAATTTCAAATTTGGATGGATCATCACTGATCTTGACACTGGTAGTAATACCACCATTGATGCCTAGGGCATTGATTGTGGTAGACAGACCAGATTTGACAGAACTTACCGTAACAGTATGACGACCTTCAAGTTCGTCATGCAGGGTAGAAGAGACATCATCTACCCTAAGCGAAGTTCCAGTAACTAGGTTATGAGGAACAGTGGTAATACCAGTGACACTGCCACCGGTATATACAAACGTAGTATCAGGGAAACTGTTTACAGTCGATGTGAAAGAACTAATGATCGGGCCACTAATTTTTGAAACGTGGGCGATTGCGCCAAATCCGTTGGTTTCACTGTTATCAAATACCACGTTGTCACCAACACCGTACTCATTACCACCATCAATAATGTCCAGTGAAGTAATTCCACCAGTGTTTGTCGAGACGATTCGGGATTGGACGAATGTATTTTTCTGTGAGTTCGAGACGAAATCATATGAATTGATGTTGTAGTTTCTAGTATTCCTGACCAGATTGTACTTCAAGGGATCATGCTGTTGGTCAAATCCGAATCCTAGGTTCAATACCTCTGGTTGAGATCTATAAGAATCTCCCACAACATATGGGAAAATGGGTTCTCTGCCATTGTTGAAAGGACTTCCAGAGTTAGAAATCTGGTTACTAGTTACCGTAGTAAAGTATGCATACACTCCGTTTGGATAATCTGGAGTGACAGTAAATCTACCATTATGTTCATCAAGGTCACCAAAACCAGGTCTGTATGTGTAATCCTCAACAAAGAATCCAGCAGGATAGTTTACGATACTAGGACCGTTAGTACGCTGACCAGACAATTTCACATAACTGGATTGCATATATCCAAGAAGACCGCTACCGTTGGGATTCTTGAATCCTACGGGTCCATAAATGGGGTTGCCGTCATACGCCCAACCGAGGATGGGTGAGTGGTCACCGCCAGAATCTTGGAGATAATCCCTCAAGTTACGTGGTGCATAGTAATTTACGTAAGGGTTGCCAAGATTGCTGTCCTTGGCAACTTCGTAATAACCATCATCCGTAGATACATCACCAAAACGTGCATATCGATTCACCTGGTTGATAGTCCACTCATTCAGATTAGCAGAGTAGATTGCATGACCACCAGGAGTCTTTGCTGCAACAGTAGTTTGGGACTGGGTGTAGTTACCACCCTTTTCAATCATCTCAATGGCAACAATCTGACCATTAGAAACAACTGCTTTCGCCTTTGCACCCACACCGTCACCAGTGATGACAATATCTGGGGTGCTGAAGAAATCTTTACCACCAGACTTGATGATAATTTGATCTACTCGACCATTGACGATGAACGGTTGCAAGAATGCTTCTTTGCCAATAACCGTGTTGATTTCTGGTCTGAAGTTATCATTGATTACGGTAGAACCGAAGTTATCACCAGGAACGGTAACAAAGACGTTCTGAACAGAACCTCGTACAATAGGAGTTGCCGTGGTGTTAGAAGTTGTAATGCCCTGACGACCACTAACAAGAACCTGAATCGCAGGATCTTTGAAGGTATGCGTTCCTGACCCAGGACCGTTCAGTGCAATAAGATTTTGATTATTTTTGTCAGTAGTCAGTTGGAAAATGTCATCAGAGACTTTGGATACAAAGTATTGACTGTCATCAACCAAACCTTGAATGTTTGCAATATCAGAACTATAGACAACAACATCTCCACTGTTGAATCCGTGGTTGTTGATTTCAATGCTGTTAGTAAATGTATTGATACCAGCAATAGTGGTGATTTCCCTATTATGGAAAGAACCGGTTCCTTCAATCAGGATCTCATCAATTCTGCTACGTCTCCTAACAGAGGTGAATCTTTGAATACCTCCACCACTACCAGTGATAGGAATAATAACCTCAACATTTGTCGCCAAAGAATTTGCTTTGGTCTCAGAAAGACGGAATGAGAAGTCATCAATCTTCCTTACAAAATACGATGCAGAATCAATAAGGGTTCCTGGTGTCGTGCCAATACCAATATTGCTTGTGCCATTCGTGGTATAGATGATCTCCTCACCATTTGTAAATCCATGAGGTTTGGCAAACAGGAAGGTATCTGTTGAGGTGTTTACCACACCACCAGTTGTTGTACTGTCAAAATCAATGACTCGGGGTACAGTTTTCATCTTTGCCCGTGCCACAACATCCTTATGGTTGCCGCCAAGGATGGATACTGTAGGAACTTCCTCGTAGTCAAGTCCCACAGTGTCGTCATCGTCCACCAGGACCTCCTGTAAGGTGCCTTTCATCTGTGCAATGCAAGATGCACCCACTCCGGTGTGTCCTGCCTGTGCAACCGATAGACGGGGAGGATTGATGACATCATATCCATCACCACTATTCAGGACAGTGACAGATTGCAGGGAACCATAGAAAATCTTGTCAGTTGCTTTATATGAATAGATCTCAACACCGTTGACAAACAGACCAACGCCACCTTGTACAGTTTTGACTGGACCAGTTGGAGAAAATTCTGGTTTGTTGAATTTACGCAGCAGTTTCTGAGCACCTAAGTCGGTGTTGTAGAAAATTGTAGGAGTCAGTAACCCAGACTGGGAGGTACCGATATCTGCTGCGGTGAATACATCAATATACTGACCACTACGAACGTTCTCGGGAGTAAATGCCAGAGCAATCTGACTATCACTGATCCTCTTGACAAAGTAAGACTCACCCTCAGTAAGGTTGGTCAGTACAGTGCCAAGAACGTTCTGATAAACAACCTGATCGCCATCATAGAGGTGGTGATCGCTAATGTCGATCAGATTAGTGGCACTGTTTGGAGTGAAGAAAGCACGATCCCTCTTGGAAGGATTGATCGCCCAGTGAGGAATGCTATTTGATGCAACAAAGACATTATCGTCTGGATCAGAATAAGTATTCTGAACGTCAGCAATAACTTGCTGGTTGAGTTTCAGATTACGACGGACTTTATAGCGTTTTTGTGGAGTGAGAGTTGAACAAGCAACTGTGATGCTATCATCAGAGATAGATGCAGTGATAGTGCCAGGAATTACGACATTATCAACATCAATGATGTCAACTGTGTCACCAGCAATAAAAACATGATCGGTGTCAAGTTTGATATTGTAGTTGTTAGAACCGTTTGCGGTAAATTCTAGAATACCATAAGATACAGCGGTATTGTAGATCCAACTAGACCATCGACGATCATTCTGCTCTATACCCAGAGTCTTGACATTGATGTCACTGCCTTTCTGTTGATTGACTGCCTCGCCATTGAATTTGGAGAGAGACCCAACAATCTCCAGTTCAACTGGGCGTTGCAAGTCTCCATTTTCATAAGACTTTGCATTGATTCCTTGAGTTACTGTTGACCCAATAGAAATAGCAACCGGACAAGCAACATCAAGATCAAATTTAGTATAACTTTTGTTATTATATCTAAGGACTCTATTATCTACTTTGATATTGCCACTAGTGCTAAAACCAACGGTAGAATCGACAAAGATGGAAGTAGCACCAAGGGGTGCTTCAATAGTTGTGAATGACTTGTTTGTTTGTTGGAACTCACCGAAAGTGGTGTTCTCAGAAATAGCAATGCTGTAATATGTTGTGAGACCAACAATAACAGACTCGACATTGTAGATCGATCCTTCAGTCTTAGTAGGAGAAGTGTCCTGCTCTAAAGATTCTCCAGCAATTTTCAGGGCATCACCACTAATACCTTTAGCAATGATGACATCATTAGTGACATAATCCGCCGAAGAAGGACGAATCATAAACTTGGCAGGTTGAATCATTTCAACCGGTTCGCCATACAAAGCACCAAACAGAATCTTGAATGCTTCTTCTGTTCCTTTGGAACGATAAAAATCTTTTGCTTGACGGATAAAGTTGGATTGATCAACTCTACCGTGCAACGGACGCTCCGAGAAACCAGGCAGCACCTGCTTTTTCAGTTTCTTCAGGAACTGGGTCAAGAAAACATTACTAAGGTTTTCTACCCTTGCACCAACATCATGAGTGCCTACACCACTGGTGCTGAAGGTCAGATACTCAGGTTGGTTGGTTTTGGCGTTATTTTCAATGCCACTGAATCCACGGGTGCAACCAGTGAAAGAGTTTGTGGTGATACCAGTATAGGTAATGATCTCATTGTTGATCTTCAGCAGACCATACCTATTAGGCCAACCTTTTGTTGACACAACTTCAATGGTTTTTTGTCCACCATCACGATAAGACGTGAGTGATGTAAAACCAATCAGGTTCTCATTGTTGAGAAAGTCGAGACCCTTGTATTCAACTAGGTTTTCCGCAATATCAATCGATCCCCCTTGGAATTCCTGGGAGATATAATACTGCTTTAGAAACTCTCCAAAATCAGGATTCTCAGCATCTATAGACGCAGGAATTTGACTTTGAACAACCTCGTGTATTTTTACTCGGCTAAGAGAGGTCTCTATCATTTATTCCGATACTATTTCTAGTTAGATGCACCAGTGCTAGTTATAACAGTTCCACGGACCTTCTTGTCAGCAAAGTAACTGGACTGTGGGACGAATTGTGATCCAGAAGTATTGGCACCGGTTGCAATACTATCCTTCCTCATGTAGAAGTTGCTCTTAGAGACATCAAACTGCAAGTACAGTTCGTTCTTTGCAAGAACATCGTTCGATTGAGGAATTGCCTCAACCTCAATAATATTGTCGCCCACAAGAGTGGATGTGATGTTGATGGTATCAAGAACAATCTCACCTTTAGCATAATCAATTCGACCAAGGTTCTTGGTGATAACTTTGACGCTATCATCCTGAAGAATCTGGAACATAAAGATCGTACCCTTATCTTCACTCACCTTTTGGTCACTGAAGTAACAAGTTCCAACAACACCAGACGCAGTAAATCCGGTAGACCGGATGTTATACTGCTCATCAGGTGCATACATGGTATTGAGGAAACAAATCTCATACTGGGCAAACTGATTGACTTTGGCAATCAAATCCCTTCTCATTCTCACTAGGGTGATATTTGAAGTGATAGAAGTATCAACATTGTCAATCGTAGATAGAATCTTACTGTACTTGAACCTGCCGCCGAATTTGTTGAGTTCCTTGCCAGACCCAAAAGTAGAAAGAGCTTTGATAACATTAGTCTTCAAGTTGTCAATATCTCCAACAAAGTTGGAGTTGTAGTAAACATATGAGTCAATCTCAACATACAGGAACTTGAGATCAATGAACGTAGGAACAATTCCAGCAATAGAATAACTCTTCAAGTCATTCAAAAGATTCTTCTTAGTCAAGTTTGACAGGAAAGAACCATTCTTGGGTTTGGCAGCAATGTAAACCCGACCAAACTGGGGAGGATCTAACTCCTCACCACCATAGGCACTAACAGACTCAATGTTAGGGAAGATTGCCGGGAGGATTGCTTCATAGTCATTTGCCGTCACTGCCCTGTATTGGGACGCATAGAGGCGGGGAGCGTAATACTTGACACTCTCCAACGGTTCAATGCTATCGCCGTTCTGAGACGCTTCTAGGGCAACTAGAGCAGCACTAAACCCAGACTCAGTAGCACCATCCTGATCTTTTAGGGTGCCTGAGAAATTGAACTGCTTGACACCATTACCCACCTTACCATTGGTCTTGATGTAACCAATTTCGATGACATTACCGGATGACAACTTTTTACCAAAGATATCATCACCAAACAAGACCTCATACTTCTCGTCAGAAGTTTCTTGGAGCAAATAAATGTTGGACGTAGAGGTGACACCAACAATAGTGTCAACTAGATTGTAATCAACGCTAGTATTGTCAGAAGCACTATTTTTGATCTTGACTTTGATCGTAGAGGTGTCAACATTGTTGTTGGGGATCACGAACCTTTGATTGGGTTGTGACTGATCTACGGTAAAAGTATTCTTGATATATTGTCCTTGATAAATCTCAATGTTTGCTCCAGCTTCACCACTGTCTGCTGGGAAAGTGATCTCCTCAGGAATGGAGAACAAGAAACTGGTATCATTAGTAGAACCATTGGCAACAATGCCAGGTTGGATACTTACAGTCTCAGTATCAGATGCTAGATTAGAAAGGTCAATGGCAACCAGAGCACGCGCTGCTCTTGCTGAACGAGGAACATATCCAATGTTTCGTGCCAGGGATACAACGTTCTCCCTCAGCGTTGCAGAATCAATGAAAGTCTCATTGACCGCCATGTTGGTGTTATAGGCGGTGCTATAAGCATTATACGCTAAAATATTGATTAGGATGCTGAGGTTAGACCCCTCAAAGTCCATATCTGTGAAGTTACTGTTCTCCCTCAGATAGTCTTTGATGGACCTCTTGATGTCCTCAAAATTCAGATTGGTAAATTGGGTGAGTGCCATTATAGCCTAGTAGGTTCAAGTACGAATGATACCGACTGAGCAGGTCTAGTCAGTCCCACAATGTCGTAACTAATAGTCACCGCAAGTGCATTATCATCGGGTCTGCTAATAACCTGGATGTCTGTCAGGTCAACCCTTGGTTCAAAGTTGGTTATTGTAGTCTCAATCTCTCCTCGAATGGGATCAATGTAATCATCGTTCGCTAACTCAAATAACGAAGCGGTAATTCTTGTTCCCAGAAGTGTATTGAAAAATACTTCGCCTAATCGGATACGGACCAAGTTTTGAACGGAACGCTTGATAGCATCTTCGTTCTTCAGAGGAATTATGTCTTTAGTAACTGGATGAGTTTTCATGGATAAGGAAATATCCTTGAAACCCTCCGACGTTCTCTGAATCGGCACTGTGACCCTAATATCTCGTATATTTATCTATTTAGAGGCACAAAAAAGGAGGTCCTTTCAGACCCCCTCATGTCCTAAGTAACAAATCTCTACATCATCTGGGTGTGGATATCCATTTGCATAGTATTCGTCAGCAAGATCTTGAGAATATTCTTCCATTTCCGCTTCTGTGATGGAAGCGTAAACTTTCTTCCCACAAACCCAAATATCATATAGATCCATATATCTATGGCACAGACTCAATTATATAGGCGTATCAGATAATTCGAGTTTTTTCGTGTCCAACTCGACACTTAGGATCACACCAAATTTCAAAACCTGCCTTCTGTGCTTCAAGACAGAATGACACATCTTCGCCACACATGTCTTGCACTTCACCAGATTCAAAGACCTGCATCTGTGGAGCAAACCAAGGATACTTCATCTTCTCGTGCTCGAAGACTCCGTGCTTGATCAGCAACCAACCAAAACCGGTATAGTCCACAGTGAACGGTTTACGACGCTTCTGGATGCCATCCAGCATCTCATGGTTCATCACACCACCGTTGTTTTTGAAATCTTCTTCTTCCAACCAGTGAGCAACAGAGGTAGTCTGTCCGTCTTCAGTCACATACCAACCACCAGCAATATCTTTATCCATCCAAAGGAGACGGTAGAACTGCTCTAGACCGAAAACAATATCACTATCAATCCACAACTGATAATCATACTTCAGGTTGCCCTGCCAAGGTTTCTGATCTGGACCTTGGAGAACATTAGCGCCCAGACATTTACATCGGGCAAAATTGACCATGGACGAATAGTCTTGGGAGATCTGCAAAGAACCTCCACGTTGCACAATCTCAAAAGCGAGTTGCACAAAATTCTTCAGGTAGATATATGAAACCGTACGACCGGGAAGACAGAAAACAAACGTTTTTCCCTTTACCAGTTCGCGGGCAGCTTCAATACTAAACTCATCAGACTTTTTTGCAGCGTCCTCGCTTTCGGGTGGAGTCGTAACCACCTTGAATCCTTTTGCCATGAAATGAAAGGTTTGTCAATTCAATTATACCACCTTATATAGGTTAGCACAATTAGAACACTTTTACGTTATACTTTGCCTGAAAATCCAGTGCATCACCCCAATCGTTGACCATGGGTTTGCCCCTTATGTTCAATGAAGTGTTGAGTAGTACAGGACAACCTGTGACACGATACCACTCCTCTAGGATAGGTCTTAGGATGCTGCTAGAGGTCTCAGGTACAGTTTGTACTCGTGCACTATTATCGACGTGTACAGCAGCAGGAATCTCCTCAGGACGCAAACAATTATAGACATATGACATATACCTAGAATGCGAATGATTCATGTCAAAATAATCCCGACAATGCTCTTCTAGGATTGCAGGAGCAAAAGGCCGGAATTCCTGGCGTTTTTTGATGCGATTTACTTTTTCCTTGTTCTCGGCTTTCCTAGGATCCGCTAGAAGTGATCTGTTGCCTAAAGCACGGGGACCATACTCTGCTCTGCCATTTGCAACACCCACAACGCCATTTTCAAGCAAACACTGAACAACATCCTTAGGATCAACCTTACGTTCAATATTATGTCCACAGTAAGGCGTCCACTGCACTTTCTTGCCAGATACCAACAATGCAGCACCTAACGCCGCTCCAGCATCTCCTGGGTTAGGCATAATCCATAGATTGCACATTTCCCGCAGTTTGGTGTTAGCAACGCAGTTTAGAGCAACCCCACCACCATAACAAACGTTATTGCTGTACTCAAGTGCTATCTTGAAGATTTTGGTCAGTTCTTCTTCCAAAACAACTTGAGCACTCTTTGCCAAGTCAAAAGTTGAGTTGGAGAAGTCAATATTGATTCCCCGGTGATTATTTTCTGTTAGGAGTTGTCTGAGTTGGTTTTCGTGCTTATTTTCACCAAATGCCGCCATACCCATAAAAATATACTCTTCATCCAAAGGACGAAGACCAGCATACTTCGTTAGAGCAGAATACCAAAGACCAATCGACTTTGGATACTTCTTAGACCAGACTTTCGTATATTTCGCTCTTCCGTCAATCATATTGGCAACCCAGACTGAACTACAGTCAAATTCGCCAATACTGTCTACAACAACACATGCTGCCTGCTCAAACACCGAAGTTTGGAATGCTGCGGCAGCATGAGACAAATGATGGGTAAAATCTACCGTAGGACGAAATCTTAGTTCCCTAGGTTTGTTCCAATGCTTCTGTCCAGCAAAAAACTGCCTCATCCGTTTAGGAAAAGGTTTTTCATAGAAAGCATAGACACCATCATAGGTATTCAGTGCTTCCGCCATAAATGCAGCTTCATCACAAAGATATTTGTCATGTTTCTTCTTTGAGTACCTTTCGCCGTGTGTGGCAAAGATAATTCTGTCTTCATGAACTACTGCAACTGCTGAGTCATGAAAACCTTCGGAAAAACCAATCATTCTTCAGGATTTGGTTCCTCATCCATATCATCGTCATCTTCGTAAATGAATGGGTCCATTCGACGAATCTGACGTAACCGCCACTGTAGTATCAACCAAGAGAACGGATTGAACATATGAATGAGTAGTGCGTTCTATGTATATTACTTTATTTCCCATCTTTCGGGGAGATAACCGAAATACATTCTAAAATTGTCATATATTGGTTTACACATTTGTTTTGCATACTCCATAGTTTCTTTTGGCATATGCATCACGTCAGATTCCCACTGATCGTTCAAATACTGTATATGGGGTGCTGCTGGACCCAAATCCGGCACATATGCGTTTTTGTGGACTTCTTTGATTTCATATCCGATAAAATCCGACAATGGTTTGGTTTCTCCATTCCAGAAATCCTCCATAATCGTAATATGACAATTTTCCGACCCAAACGCCATTGCCCACTTCAAAAACATTTCTGCATACCCAAAATCGACGCCAGATTTCATAAAATGGCGAACTGGGTCATTAGGATTTTGTTTTTGACGCACAGACCACAATCTGCGAATTGGATCTCGGAAAACGATGCTAATTTTTACATCAAAGTGTTTTTTTAGGTCAGGAGCAATCGACATGATGAAATTTTCATCACAATACCCGTTTGGGTTGCTAAAATCTGCTACTGCCTTATAATCGTCTTTGATATTGTCCCAATGCCGTTCGTAGTACTCAATATACTTTTGTAGAGTAAACGGAGGAGACCAAAAATACTTTATTTCCTCCTCAGTCCACTTTCCTGCAACATAAGGAGACTCATGAGTAAATATCTTTGGTTTTCTCGTTGACGTTGATTGTTTTGACGGTCCAAAAAACTCTTTGTAAAATCTGACACGCTCAAAGGTCTTTTTTTCTGCCGCCAGGTTCATCAACCACAAATATCCCTTCTCTTTCCGATGCCCAGCATGGCAATACTTGTTATACCAACCTAAAGTGTAATATAATGGAGTTGTACCAGACCATCCGGTGCCAACATTCAAAAATAAGGTGGGTTTCATGATTTGGACAATTCAACTCTAATTTGTTCGACGGTATAGTCGGTTTTTATACCCGCCATGATCATTCTTTGCATTGTGATCTGAATATCTTCTGCTTGCTCTTTAGTCAACTCTGTAAAAATAATTTTTTTGTCTAGATAGACATCATAAGGCATAAGTGACCTCCAATTTTGTACAATATATAGGTTTATGAAACCAACGCTACTAATAAATCCTGGCACTGGGTGGTCGGCAACCACGCCCATGTTTTACACCCTTGCGTTGGATAATAAGTACGCTCATCAGGGACATTATAAAGAAAATTGGTTTCTGGTGAAACTACAGAAGAATGATGACTCTTTCAATGAGGTTTTCAAGAAAGCAAACTCTCCTGCATTGAAGGGATCAAAGGGCAAGCGCCCACATGACCATCCTTGGGGTAAAATTCTATCATCTCGCAACGAAATTGCCAAGGATACCCCGATGGACATCTTTTTTCGGGAAAAAATCAAAATCGATGACTACATTGAGTACTATTTGACGCACTGGGACAATATAAAACACGATTACGCTGCTGTCTGTGACTTTTGCAACGGAAATTGGGGTTTAGATTACGGATTTTTGAAGATGATCGCTCCAAAACTGCTTGATCACTTTGAAATCAAGGTCATGATGGAATTTCGCGACCCAGTAAGGCGTTTTTATTCGGAAATTGGCAGTCTTTTCACCAAAACTCTTGATTTTGGGTCAAAAGATCACCACGATTTCAAAGTCAAGTCGCTAATTCGGCGAAAAAAGCAGACAAAGACGTTTTTTTACCATCTTTCTCAAGGTTGGTACTCAAATAATTCTAATTTTCGGGAAGGTTATGCCAAATACGTCGATGTTTTTGGTAAAGAGAACGTTTATACTGTTATAATGGAAGATTTTTGGGATAAAAAACAAGAAAAAAACCAATTACAACAAATTTCTGACTTCTTGTCATATAAAGTTGAGAAAATTCATGAAAATGCCTACGTTCCCTTCATGGGAAAGAACGCTCCACAGTATGAATTCCTCAAAGATCAGTGGTCAAGTGACATTGAAGAGTTGACTGACGAGGAATATCGGAGGGCAGTTCACATTATGTCTAGATATTATACCGATTTTGAAAATACCTTCGGGTATATACCAAGTTCATGGAAGAAATAATCGCGTACCAAACGACTTTGATGTCATTGCTGATGTTTAGGAAGCTCGTATCAGATAAATACCAGAGGGCATGGAAAATCATGCTCACAATACCATCGCACGAAGCATAGATGAAACTCCTTACGTTTGGATCTTCTTGGACCCAAGGAACAGGGGCTAGTTACACTGATGGTATGACCTTGGCAGAGTATAAGTCCGCAATTTGCATTGCAGGCGAAACTACTTACGACAAGGATCGAAATAACCCCCTAACCTGGAAGAACCTTCTTGCTGAGAAGAATGGGTGGGAACTGACTACACATGCTCGTGTTGGTAGTAGCAACATGAGAAACTTCCGTAAGATGACGGAAGTTCTTGATGGTACTGATGCTGCTGAGACCATTGTTTTGGTCGGTATTCCTCATCTTGCCCGTCATGAACTCTTTATGAACGATGACTCAGTAGGATTCAATGCCTCTGGCAAAGGATATGTTGGTGTGCTGTATGCCAACGGATATGGTAACAACGCTAATATCTTCAAGACCAAAGATTTTGACATGTTCCAGTATGTCAAGAATCACTATAACGAACAGAACGAAACCGAGCAACTGCAATATAACATTGCTCACTGGAATCGTTATCTGAATAACCTTGGATACAAGGTCTTCTGGTATGATGAACTCAACCAGATCAAGTATACAACGGTACCCGACAACTATCTGTTCACTGAAAAGGACGATCGTTCTCTGATGACCATGCTTGCTGTAGATGCAGGTTGGACTCCTGAAGAAGATAATGATCACTCTGGTCAGTCCATGCATCAAGATTGTAAGCGGGCAAAGTATCTGGTAGAGAAGAAGGCAGTCAACCCTCACGCTATTCTGCCTACCGCAGCATCTCAAGCAAAGATCGCAGATTGGATGGACGCTGCAATCAAAGCAAAACTCTAAAGTGATCTGACTTTGTTATGAAAAAATTAGTTACCTTTGGTTGCTCATGGACCTTCGGGACGGGTTCTGCCTTTGAGAACGGCATGACCAAGATGGAGTACAGGAACATCTCTGCGGATAAGGAACTATGCCGTCAGAATGCTTTCCGTACAATCCTTGCTGAGCACTACCAATATAAGAACGTCAATTATTCTGTCCAGGGTTCGTCAAACCAGAGACAGTTTCGTCATGCCAGAAAATATTTTGCTACGAATGAACTAGCAGAAGATAAAGTAATTGTGTTGTGGTTTATCACCTCCACAGCACGCCATGAGGTCTATTGTACGAATCGTTGGGGGAAAGAGGGCAACGCAGGGTATAGTAACGTGCTGTACGGCAACGGAGGCACCGCTCATGAGCACATGATGAGAAAGTGCAACTTTGATTCAAAGCAATACGTCAAAGATCATTATAACCACGAAGAGCAGGTGAGACGACTGAGATTTGAAATGCTCCATTGGAATCGATACTTTGAAGGTCGTGGTATTGAGAACTATTGGATCGATACATTCAATCATCATGACTATGGAGCAGAGATTCCTCGGTTGTTATTCGATAAGGAACCTCAAAGGGATGTACTCTATCAAATGCTAAATGCTAGGGGAATCTCTATACAAAATGATTCCTATCATATCTCACAATACACTAGAGATTCTAAAAGGATCGATACTGCTGTCCGATTAGGTCTTGTCAATCCATATTCTTATCATCCGACCAAAGCGGGTCATTATCTGATTGCAGAACTCATCAATCGGCAAATTGCATTATGATTCTAGTTACATTAGGAGATAGTTGGGTACGAGGTCGTTATCCACTCAAACAAAAGAATTGGATGAGAATTCTTGGTGAGCATTATAATTTCAAGTGTAACGACTTATCAGAAAAGGGTGCGTCAAACTGGAATCAATTTCGTAAGGCAACCCAGTACTTCAATCAGAACATCGATCCAAAAGAAGTCATCGTCCTATGGGGTATCAATACTCTATACTCAGATGAGATCTACATGAATGGTAGGAATGCTTACACTCAAATGCGATTCTCTGCTCATACAATGAATCCTAGAGCAGATCGTAAGTTCCGGCATAATAACTATGATTATTCAATCACCAGGCACTATGAAGATCATTTTGATATTGATATCATAGAAGAAAGGACTAGAGACAATATCCGATTGTGGCAAAAGTATTTTGACATGTCTGGTATCCGTAATCTGTGGTATGATATCCATAACGAAACCAATACCATCACTGCTAATAAAGTTGTATTCCCCCATCAAGGAATGCAAGACTTAGTATCACAAACCATTGCATCTAGAAAAGTTTATGAGCAAGATCGACATCATTTCGCTACTGGTTACGTCGATTGTGACCGTATTGGTGATTTACGCTTAGGTGGTCTAGTTGATGATGCACTCCTCCCAACACAGGATGGTCATAACGAAATCGCTATACTATTTGAAAAAGCACTGAAAGATATCTTATGACAACATTAGTCACGATTGGTTGCTCATGGGTCAAAGGTGTTGGTGCAGCATATTCCTGCAAGAACCCAGATGATAAAGACACCTATCAGAGTTATCGAGGCATAACGCCCCATAATGCCCCCTATGCCTGGCGAACACTTTTAGCAAAGAAGTATAACTTAGAACAACATAACCTCGCAAAAGGTGGTTCTGCTAATAAAACACAGTTCCGTCTTGCAACAGAATACTTCAATACAGTAGAAAATCCAGAAGACATTATCGTCCTATGGGGTATCACATCTATCCATAGAGACGAACTCTTCTTCAATAATATCGATAAGTATAGAGCATTCATTTTCAATCGCCATACTAAACGTCAAGAACCGTGGGAGAGAAGATCCAGGTTCAACGTCATCAACCACTTTGAAAGACACTTCAATGAAAAGAATGAATACTACCAACTTGCAGAAAATATCAAACATTGGCAGAAGTACTTTGACCTGAGGGGCATCCGCCATAAATGGTTCGATACTCTAAACCCCACAAACACCATCCATAAGAACGCCATAGTATTCCCACATGAGGGGATGCCCGACCTGATGTCCCAAATGACCGCAGAGGTTTCCGGTGAACCATGTCATGGAGATCAAATGCACTTCTCTAATTGGCTCGTAGACTCTTCAAGAATACAAAAACTCCTAGACCATAACGTAGTCAACCCACACTCTCTCCACCCCTCTCAAGAAGGTTCTATAGTTATCGCCAACCTCCTTGACCAACATGTAGCATCTATGCTATAATCTTATCACATCACTGATTGCCATGTCTGAAACCACAGAGAGTAAATATAGTCCTGCACACTATCAACAAGGTAATATTCAAGTATGGGACTTCATCGCTGATCAGAACTTAGACTTCTTCTGTGGTAATGTCGTAAAGTACATCTGTCGGGCAGGTCATAAACCTCATGAATCCCAAATGGATGACCTCCGTAAAGCACAAGTGTATATTGAAAAAGCAATATTACTTGCATCTCAGTCCAGAAATCGCTAGACTAAGATCTAAATACTTTGATCAACTGCTGTTCTCCCCATGAAGAAATGTGAGAAATGTGGTGCTACCTGGATGGAGGGTCAACTCTATTGGCAAGGTACTGGCAAACCTGGTAAAGATATAGACCTCGCTGGTCTTGTCTGCAATAACATCAGACAAGATGACCCTGACTCCGATAAATGTATCAACCCTTCCCGTGGTCAACTCGGAGGAGATACTTGGGATTACCGTCGTGGTTTCGTAGATGGTGCTCTCTCAACACTCAAAAAAGAAAAAGAAGATCTTCGTGATCGCTTCGGTGACTTATGAAATATATCATTGAATACCAGGATCAATTCTTCAAGTGGCATCGCTATGGCGAGTCCCATAACGTGACATCTGCTTCCAATACCGCAAAAATCCGTTCCGTACAGTCCGGTAAGAAGTTCAGAGTCACTCAAAACGCCCAACTCATAGAAATCTTCTACCCTTGATATGACTGGATAGTTGAACACTTCTCCCCCCTCGAAAGGTACGGGGGGATTTTTTTATGGGCAAAATTTTTCTAAGGGCACTTTTAGGGGTGGGAAAAAAATTTTGATATTGATATCTTTCGTGCTCTGGGAAACGTTTGTAGGTTAGAAAGAAGGTACTTTTTTGCAACGGGCTCCGCCCGCCACAACAATAAGGGGCAAATAACTGTCCCTAAGTGTTACTAACTGTTCACGGAGTTTGTGTTAGATAGGGGGCACGATTGTTGGCAGTTGGTGTGAGGAACTGTGTGCCCCTTATCTATCACTGAGTGCTGTGTGATTCCCCCTGTGTTCGTTACAACGAGTATAAGCGATTTTCACGGGGTCTGTGTGACTGTTTGTGCCACTTTGTAGACCGTCACTAACACTAACTGTTTCGCAAGTGTGTGAACTTTGGGGTTGTAATCTGTGTGGAACTGTGATAGAATGGGAGAAAAAAGTGTGAGGGTCTGAGTGTTACTTAGTGGGTCTCATAGTGTTTCACGGTGTCTCATAGTGCGACCGCTAAGGTAACAACAACCACGAGGATAATGGACGACTAAGTAACACTCACGATCCTTATACGAAAAAGACATATATTTATTCACACATTTTTATTATCATTCAATTTTAGAAATATACCCCATTGAAGTGCATCAACGGGGTGCATATTTAGTAGACTTTTATACACCTTCATTGTTAGCAAACTATTAGTTTTACCAATGGTTTTGTGTACCTTAGTTGATGCTAACTGATGGTGTGCGCGTTTCATACATTCTCCAACAATTTGATCACGTTACTATCTAGATTCTCTTGAAGATTATTTTCTTCGAGTACATCTAGGAAATGTGGTTCATGATAGTTTGACTGATCATATTGGAAGTCATTTTCATACTCATCCCATGCATCGTTGATGTTAGTTTGTGCGTTGAAATCGTTCATGATAATCAATAGCGAGAGGGGATACGATTGAGGTCGATAGATGATACACAGAACCCAGCAGATTCTGTGATTTGATCAACTACTTCATCCTCATCTTCTGCGAAATAAACTGTTGCTAATGTGGCATTGATTATGCCTTGTTGAAATTGCACTGGCAACTCAAAATCACCATCTACAAAATCAAACTGAATGGAGTCAACAACGTAGCGATTTTGTGTCATGAATCAGAAGAAAGTTGGTTGTCTAGTTTTGTTTGAATAGAGTCAAATAACTCCATTTCATCATCAGTGAAGTCAGAGAACATTTGCTCCATACAATAATAGATTAGAGCACGTTCTTCGTTGGTGATATACATTTGAATGATCAGGCGAAAGTATAACCAGTGCGGAAAAGATTGTTTTGGAATACATCTTCGCCGTTGATTGTGCCAACAAACTGTCTCACATACCAGGTGAAATCTTTCTGGAATACACCTTCACCTGCCATGCAGAATTCTTCACAGATAGCATTGAGGCGAGATTTTGTGGTGTTAGTTTGCCATCCACCATCAAAGATTTCTACATCGTTGTCTGAAACAATGGCGATAAGATTGTCATGCAGATAAACAGTAGTGGTGCCGTATTCTGCATTGAAGTGAACACTAGTGTTGCCAGATTTCCAAGTTTCGTTGTTCTTGATGGCAGCACACATTTGCTTTTCGATCTTACGCATGGTGGTGAACTCCTGTGTTTGTTTGTTGTACCAACAATAATCGATTTTGGACCCTAAATCATTTCCATGTGCCACTTTTATAGGTGACCACTAATTCCTCCAAACGAGCAATTTTCTGTTCTAGATTCTCTATCGAGCGTTCTAGATTCTTGATGTGATCAACTATAGAAAGTTGATCATATAACGGATCATTTCTGTTCATTTTGCTCCAACAAATGTGGATAGTATTCTTTCACTTCTTCGATCAATTCATCGACCGAATAACTATCATAACTGTTGCTCATGTTGTCATAAAGAATTGCCATCATAGTTTTGATGTCCATGTCGTCCAAAATTTGGTTGATCATGTCATCTTGTAGTTGATCCCGATCGATGATATTATCCTTATTCATTCTGCTGCCTCGTCATAGATTTCATAGAACATATTCCATGCTTTTAGATCACTCACAAAAGAACTAATTTCTGCTTGATCACTAACCCAATCATATGCCATATCAATGTCGGCATTATTATCAAGAATGAAAGATTGCAATCCTTCGAGTGCATCCAAGAATTTTGGATTGTTGTAAACAGCAGCAATAGACATGATGTTAGATAAGAAAAGAACAGTTAGTGATAATCAGCAGAAACAAGGCATATACTCAGCGCGAGGCATTTTGTCGGTGTTGAAGTGTGTAACTGTTGCACCCTTAGCAATTCTTGCTTGCCAATCATATTTTGCTTCAATACCTAAAACAACGCTATAAGATTTCTGACCAGTAGCACGGAAATGAACGCGACGGATGAAACGTTTCACCACAACTTTCATACCTTTGTTCTCATCTGCCTCAGCAATAAATGCTTCGGGAAAGTAATCAACAATGGTGGCACTGTTGGTCACTTGCATGAATTGAACTCCGTTGCTTTTGACTCTTCTAAATTACAGGAGACGCAGGATGCTGTCAAGTATCAAATGATACATCAAAAGACATTGGTCCATTTGTGATGCTTTGCTTCAGTGATATTTCCCTCCGCTAACAAGTTATCGCAAACATTGCAGAAAACTTGAAACTTTTCTACTTTGCTCAATGCTTTACCATCAGCACATTCTTTGATGGTTTGGATGATAATTGCTTTTGAAGTAATCATGATTTTGTGAAAAGAATTGGGTGGGAGTTAGTGTTAGTTTACCAGAAACATCCTTGGTGACGAGCATCAAGCATGTCAACATATTTCTGCCAAAGTATTTCAATTTCACCCACAGTTTCAGACAATTTCAGCAGATATTCGTCATCAGGATTCTCTACTTTCGCATAAGCATCAAGCGCCTGACCATAATACTTTCGAGCATTGATTAGGTCCGTTGCATAATCATTACCGGTGACACGTTGAAGAGTAAACATGATGAAAAAAGAGTGATGGTTGACTGTAAAGAATTAGCAGGAAACTTCCATCCATTCAATATCATTACGAGCAACAATCATTGTTTTTCCATGCTCTTCAACACTCCAAGTGTAAGCAACATCTACGGCATGATGTTCGCTGGTGAAATACTCAGCATCGAATTGTTCGCCCTTAGGGTACACTGACCAAGAAACAAATGCCATTGATTGAACTCCTGTGTTTGTTTGTTGTACCAACAATAACCGATTTCAGATGCTGTGCACGTTTATTATGCCACTAAAACATCTGGCACATCGGTATCATCGAAATCAGCAACATCTTCGGGCATAGGCATATCATCAATGCCAGGATCATACCAGTCTGATGCATACATAATCGCATCTTTCATCTGCTCTAATTCATCCTTACGTTGCTGCATTTTGTCGATCTGTTTATCAATCAATGCAAGGCGAATCATCACAGTGTCGAGATCCATTCCATCGTAAGTTTCGGTCATAATTGTTTTACCTTTGAGTGCGTGAAAACGTGGTTGTTTTTGAATAATAGACATAAACTTTCCTCAGAGATAGAGATAACCGCCCGACCAATCTGCACGGGCAAAACATTCTTCACGGGATGCAATGTTCAGAAGATTGAAACGCACAATCTTTGCAGGTGATTTGAATGATGCTGGTTTGTATACTTCACCAGTCTTTTTATCAACAAAAGCATGAACAGAAAGTTGATTGCCAGTGTTCATTACAATTTTGTGATACTTTCGCCCACCTTCTTCAATATAAAAATCATAATCACAAATGCCATTCTTCAGTTCTTCAATGGTATCTTTATGATAACTGCCGATCTCATTACCTTCAGAAATTGCACGCTTGTGATGCTTTATGCAACGCTCAATATAGTTCATTTTGAGTGTTTCGCAGAGCATCAAAGTGTACTTACGAACATTCAACTGAATTGTGTTCTTTGCATCCTGTTGTGCAACGAAATCGGCGAAGTCAGTTTTCATTGAAGTTTCTCAACTGTTGATACAATACATGAAATAAGTCTCAGTGCACGTTTATTGTGCCACTAAAACTATTGTCACTTCACATACTCTAATTTCTTGGCATTTGTCACGGAGAAGTTATTATAGTCGCTCATACTTACTGACACGTTATTAGGAAGAACGCTAAAATCTTCCCGTAGTTGCCAGAAACCGTCACCCTGTACGATAACAGCGAAACCGAAACATCCTGCCATTGGCATCATATAAAGACCATGCTTTTCTGCTTCTTTTAGACTACAAAACCCGCGAGCAGTTATTGTCCATGTAATGCCAAATTGATCACCACCAAAATAAGCACAAACGAATTCAGTAGGCATGATTGAAGTTTCTCAACTGTTGATACAATACATGAAATAAGTTCTAGTGCACGTTTATTGTGACACTAGAACTATTGGCACACGGTGTTAGTTTGTGACGTAGATGTTCCTCGCATTGGTATACTTTGCTTCCATCAATTTGATGGCGTGATGAATACTCACAGCGGTGAAACTTTCTTCGATTCGGTAACCCTCAACGAGAGCACTTACGATGAATTGTCTCATTCTAGATCTCCTGGTAAAAACTCTTGAAATTCGTGAAAATAGTAGTCTTCAGTGATACCGAACTTTTCGCAAAGAAACTTCACTGAATCATAACTTTCCTGATCCATTTCAACAACGAAATGTTCAGTTTCAACGGTGATTACATCATTCATGGTGAAATTTGAGTACAATGACAATATATCAGAGTCTTAGATAAATTGTAAGACTCCTGTGACACTTTGCGAAGCGTCTTTCTTACTAACTCGTTGTTTTGCTCGTTGATACAATGCTTGATCACTTTCACATCCCCAGTAATGACGACCGAGACGTTTTGCACTCACAGCAGTATCACCATCTCCCATGAATATATCAAGCACAGTATCACCAGGGATAGTATATGCGTTGATTAGTAGTTCATCAAGAGATTGACGAGATGTAGATGAATGGACGCAAGTGTAGTGATCACTATCATTTTTGTAAGTGAAATCCTTGCCCTTTGAGTAACACCAAGCATGTTGATGTTTGTGTGCAAAGTTCTTCTTACTACGACGACCAGTTCTACACTCAAACACGATCTCATTCTGCTCTGTTAGTTGTTTGTTACGATTCAGAGCATACTTATACACTAAGAACGATTCATTCTTGAGTGTTCCCCACACAATCATCATCCCATTGGGTTTCAATACACGCACACATTCTGTGGTCCATTTCATACACCAACTGAGATACTTTTTACCTCCACCAGGTGGAGGTTCAGTGAGGACGAGATCAACAGAATTGTCCTTCAATTTACTGAGAAACTGTAAACAATCCTTGTTCTGTAATTTATTCATAAGTTGGCATACAATGACTTCATGAAGGGAAAGTCTTGGGGGAATCCATCAAGGAAAAATGTACCTGAGTTCACGGTTTTACCACCATGTTGGTTGTACTTCCAGAACCCATTCTCATCTTGTGCTGACACGAACTCATCAACTTCTTGTTTGGTTGATGAATACATCTCAACACGATCAGGATACATTGCCAGGAAGATAATCACATCATAGTCTTGACTAGTGCGAATTTGTTGCCAACGAAACTGATCACCACCACCCCACAACATCGATCCTTTGATTTCACATCGACGACCGTTGATGATACGATCGTATTCACTTTGTTTTGGACGAGTAACTGCGAACCCAAGATGTTTGCAGTATTCACTAACAAGTTGCTCAAAGAACTTTCCCTTGCGTTTGCTACTCATTTCTTTGTAGACACGAAAGGGAGAATCAATGTAGAGATCAGCATCACGATCATTCAATGCATCATCGTGAGTCTGATAACTTTCAATGAACTGAGCAGGAATCGTGGTGTCAATCATGATACTTTACTTAGGAATGTTCAGGACAGATCGATAACACCTGTTTTTTCGTCATTTCTAAACGGGAAAGCGACCGTGGCACCCTTACCCGTTTCCTTGGACGAAAATTCTTGTTTGTGCAGTGGCACCACCACACTATTCCATGCTTTGATGTGAGAATTTTCCAGTTTTTGTTGCATATACGATGCAACACCTTCAATACACATGGCAGAATTCAGAATTTCATCTGAATCACACTCATCACACAGTTTTTCGTTCAATTCGTGAAGCATTTGCTCAACGATCTTCAGTTGTGTGATGACTTCATCCACGTCATTCATCACGGTCCACACCTGTTCGTAATCTAATGACATGATAAAGATAAAATAAGAGAAAAAAAATGCCACCGGTGTGGTGGCATTATGAACCTGATCAGAGAGTGATCAGACAGCAACCTGCTGGAGGTTGCCCTCACGGCGGTACTTAGCAATCAGGCGACCAACCGACTCGCCTTTGGCGATGGTGGTCTCAAGGTCGGAGCGAAGGACGGAAGCATCCTTAGCAACGAAGTCATAAGCGGTGTCCTTAGAGGTGAACTGGACAGACACAGCGTTGTCGGTACCGAAGTCGATAGCAGCGATTGCGGAAGAACCAGTGATGTTCATGATGAAAAAGTGAAATGTAAGTTGGAGCAGTGACGATCTTTTGGTGGGGCGGCGTCTCTCCCCTTGTTGTCCTAATTATAGCGCCTGATCAACCTGGCGCTCTTGGATGGGTGACAGTTCGTCATCTGGCACATCCTCGTTGACTCCAATCATGGATTCGTAGTAGGTGTCATAGTCGATGCCGATGTAGCGGGCGAGTTCTTCGTAGTCATTGTGACAGCGCAGTTCTCGTTGCAGTGCAAGGTAATCGGAGAGATCCATGGAAGCAATGAGGCAGACAGTAATCTTAGCACGGGTTGAGACATTTCTCAACCCTTATTCTGTTTGCCTCATAACACTGAGGCGTATGTTATTTAGATAGACTCATCTTCAACAATGTCCACATGTTCATCCAGTTTAGTATACAACTGCATGAATGACAGTTTGGTATCATCATCGAAACGATTCAAGCACATTTCGATTGCTTTCATCTTGTCACCAAAGATGCTATATGCTCGCACAATATGCACCAGGCGACGAGTTGAAATAATTTCATCGATGCCACCATCATTGAATGTTTTGCGTACAATGTCTGCCCAATCTACAAGATGCTTGTAGAAGTCAGTATGATCACCAGTAGCAGGAATGTTGAGAGATTCAGCAACATTAGCGAGAATCTTCTTCTCTACTGCTGGTGTTGGATACTGTTGCTCGAAGGTGATAGGGAATCGCTCAAGAAATGCTTCATTGAGAACATTTGTGCCAATGAATCGTCCATCATCAGAACCCTTACCTTTTGTGTTGGCAGTAGCAACAACATTGAAACCAGGTGCTGGTTTGATATGTTCACCGATCTTCTTCAGGAAGACACCATTACCTTCGAGAATAGATTGCAGGCACAAAATCTTATTTGATGCCAGGTCAATCTCATCTAGCAGCAACAATGCTCCACGTTCCATTGCATCAACAACAGGACCATTATGCCAGACAGTCTCACCATTTACCAGGCGGAAACCACCGATAAGATCATCTTCATCCGTCTCAATAGTGATATTCACACGGATACATTCTCTGCCAAGTTGTGCACATGCTTGCTCAACACCAAATGTTTTACCATTACCAGACATGCCAGTAATAAACACTGGATAGAACTGGTGAGATTGAACAACTTTCTTCAGGTCAGTAAATCCACCAAAGGTAACAAAAGTATTATCTTTGGTAGGAATCAGCGACTCTTTAGTTTTAGTCTGAACTGGTGTCTCTTTTACATCATACTGAACACTACCATCAGGATTAGCGGTAGATGTTAGAGTCCACTGCCCTCGCTTGGTTTTATACTTGTTCAGATACTTGGTGAGTGTCTGATAACCAACGTCATGAGATTCGCAGTATTGCCTAACAATCGTGGCATCAATAGCATTGCCATAAGTGTCACGCAGTTGCTGAATGTGGTGGTCACCGTTGATAGTCCGTGGCATTGCTTTGTTTGAACTGAAGTTAGTATAAGGGATGAATGGGTGGGGTGAGGTGGCGATTGTGCCACCTCTATAAGTGGTCAGGCGACCATTTCTACAAACTGTTTGGTGATATACTTGTTACTTTTCTTGTTTTTGAACATTTTACGAAATGCTTTACTAACATCTTTCTTCTCACTGCTAGTAACATCTAGTGTGTCATCTTCGCACAAGTTCCTGTTAGGAATACCAAACCACTTGTCGAAACCATTAGATGTGAAAGATACACTGCCATGCTTCTTCAATTCAGAACGCATTTGATCGTAGTTCTCATAACTATCTGTTGCATACCAACGATAGAAGTTACTCATCTCAGATCCGTGCAAGATTCTGAATGAAACTATGTTGCAGTTGTTGTTATCACGCTTTATTGCGCGAACGAGCGCGTCGGTAACGGACGGACCCATGCCATCGATATTGAAAGTCTTGCTTTTGTGGCGAATAACAGTATTATGGCGCACGGGAATGTGACACTTACGCTCGCGATCATCGTATCCCATACGAATCACATTGTATCCCAATTCATTACCCTCACCATCAGTCAGGTACACAACATTACATTTCTGAGTCTTAGTCTGCTGTTGGAACTTCTTCACAATTTGATTCATACACACCAGGGACTCATTGATAGGTGTGCCAGACAATTCCATGCCCAAAGGTGACAACATGTTCCTCAAAGTATGCACAACCTTCCATACATTCAGCAGTTGATCTTCAAAGTCTTTTGTCTTCATATTGCTGCTGATAAGATTCATCAACCGGAAGGTATCTTGAATCTTGATGTCATGCAACTTCCATTCTTTTACTGGTTTGCGTGACTCATAATCTTCCTGCATCTTCCATGCTTCATTAGTGAAAGCATAAACTTCAAAGGGAATGTTTACCTTACGGCAGAACCACACCAGTTGAAACAGTTGTTTGATAGTAGGCAACATTTCATCTGCCATAGATCCACTCCAGTCAAGTACAAACAACAGGGAGTGATTCTTACCATCAGTAGTTGTTGCTACTTTACGGAACACATCTTCATTGTATTTGTATGAATGAAGTTTACCAGTGTCAAGTACACCAGTGCGAGAGACTGTGGTCCTTGCATATGCATCAGCAGACTTACGCATTTCAAACTCTTTTACCAACAAATTCACATCACGTTGTGCACTTGTCTTGAATTGTTTGAACTCAGTGCGCTTCTGCTCATTCCACTGTTGGATAACATCCTCGCGATCACTATACTTTTGTGCGAGAACTCTACCAAAATGGTCCTCTACATGTGCCTTGATCTTATCAACAGGAACGATAACATTCTCAAGCACAACATCAGGCATCGTCACATAAACAGGACGCTTGGCATGTTGATTGCGAAGATCTTCTAGGTTCTTATCATATGCTTTCTGGGTTGCAGATTCATCATCATTCTCCTCAACGTTGCCATCATTACATGCTTCAGTATCATCGTCATCATATTCTTCAGACTCAACATCACTGAAGGCATCACTATCACCAGGTTCCTGCTCATCTTCAGGAGACTGATCCATAGTTGTTTCACCATCACCAGGTGCACTGTTCTGTGGTGGTTGTGGCATAGGTGTAGATTCTTGCTGCTGTTCCTTACTCAGCAGATAACATGCTAGGGAGAGATCAAGAACTTCTTCAAATGTTTCAGCGTTGCTGATACTGGTGACCAGTTCATTCTCACGATCATTGAAATCAATGTCATAGAATGTACCGACCTTGAAGTATAGATTCACACGGTCGATGAATGACAGTTGATTCACATCTTTCTGTGAAATCTCGAAGAAGTCCTTATCATTCAGATAACGGTATCCTTTGAAGAAATCCCTGTTCATGCCAGGATACCGCTTCTTCATCAACTTCTCGATGCGAGCATCTTCTACCACGTTGACATAATCACCAGGAACTTTCCTGTATTTGTCTTCACGTTTCCAGTCACGCAATTCTGTAAACAATGCATGTCCTACCTCATGAGCAACCAGCATGTCATAAACATATGCTGGAACATTGTCCCAAATAGGTAGAGTCAAGACGCGACCATCAATGTCAAAAGATGCTGTTGACACCTGGCGGTGTTCTACGATAAGATTCTCAGTTGCCAGGAGTCTGGCAAGCATCCCTTGAATTTCAGTGGTCGCCATGTCTGTGTTTCAACTGAAGTCAGTATAGTCCTCAGGGTGCCGGATGCTCTCCCGGCGATGACGCTTCTGAAACTGGTACACGCTTGACGATCTGTTTAGAGATGTTGGTGTAGGGTGCTGGGGTGAGTTCGATTGATCCGGTTCTAATGGATTCTTTAGATTCTTTCTTGAGTGATGCTGCCAGTTTGGAACCATCATGCGGCAATACCTCCTGATCTACTCTCACACATATATTTACATCTCTCACAGGTGGCACTGTGCCAGTACCTCTACATACACACACTGTCATGCCATATGTTGAGAAGAATGTAACAATGCCATAGTGTCCACCAACCTGCACTACATCACCAACACTCCATTCATTTTCTTCATAGATTTCTTTGATAGAGTTCCACTCAGGCATCAATCTCTTCTCCGTATTTGATCAAGTTTCTGTGCATGAATTTCCTCTGGATAGGAATAGTATTTGAACTCAATCCAGTTATCCCATGGATCTTTTATTGTGGTGCGATGACACCTAACATTTTGCCCATGTAAATGTGCCTCACTTGGATCTATCTTTTTAGGTACCAAGAAGTTGTACTTACTATCAATTACATTGATCTCAGGATGATCCTTGCAATGATTCACAACCTCAAAGTATTCTTTCTTATCCAAGAAGACAGGACCATTATGTCTTGGCAACCTTGAATGTTGCTGAGGTACAGATGTTTCTCCTTGCAGTACACTTATGTGGTGACCAGCAAATGAAAAGATGAACCCAGGATTGTGTGACCCATCTTCAACATTGATAGCAAATCTTTGACAGAATCTACAACCAAGCACATCACAATACCATCTGATTCCTTCCTCAATGTCAGGAATAGTGAACGCCATGTGCCATATCGTTTTGGTATGACTGTCAGCGAGGATTGTCATCGACTAACTACATCTGTCACTAATTTATTATATCATGTATAAGGGAAAAAGCACGTTATGTGTCATTCCGGCACGGATGTCGTCAGGTAGATTCCCTGGCAAACCCATGGCGCTCATCAATGGCACCCAGATGGTCCTGAGAGTGGCAGAAATTGCATCTAGGTCAAAGTATGTTGACAACGTTGTAATCGCCACTGAGGACGATTCTATCGTAGATCTGTGCTGGGAGGCAGGTTATGATGCTTTGCTGACAAGTAAGCACTATACATGCACACATCGTGTTGCTGAGGTAGCAGCACATCAACCATACGATTACATCTTCAATCTACAGGGTGATGAACCACTCACTAAACCTGAGTGGATAGACGAAATGATTGCCTATGGTATTGATAACGATGTTGATGTATTGCAGAGTTCACGAAGATTAGAGGATGGAGAGATCGAAGACGAAGATGTTGTCAAAATGATAGAGAATAACGGTAAGGTTATTCATATGCAACGCTCACCTGATGTGGTGTGTGATAATATCACGGTGCAATTAGGATTATATTTTTATAGACGAAGTGTTATTGTTGATTTCCCTAATTGTGACATGACCTTTGTCAAGTATTGGAAGGGTCTTGATACTATTGGATTTATTGGTAAATATGATGTAATACCATACGATCTAAAGTGTGGTAAAATCAGAGCAGTTGACCGTGCCTGGCACATCCAAGAGGTAGAATGGTTGTTGAACCTGAAGAACTAAGAGTTGCAGCAGATATGCTCAGCAGTGCTACCAACGTGGCATTGCTGGGCACTGGTGGTAATCTTGCCATTGCACAACACATGGCAAGTGACATTTACCGTCACATGAATAAGTTCTGCTTTGCACCAGACAGTGTGAATCAGACTGCACTGGGTGGTGATTATGATTGGAAGATTCCCTGGTTAGATTATGCTGCTAAGTCAGCAGATCTCATCATTCTTATCACTTGCAGGATACAATCACCTGCTGTATATGCTGTTGAAGCACTAGAAAAAGAATGGCGTAGATCACCACCATTCAGAACTCATGTGCTTATTATTGCACCAGAGAAACACGAATATCTTCCTACATTGGTGGTTGAATCTAATTTCTATCACGAATTTGAAGTATTTGCAATGATGTCCATCTATAACATGATGGAAGAGTGTGGTGTTGAGTTACCAGCACTACCACGTCATGCACCTACAAAAGATATTAGTTCACGATGTGATGTATATTGTGTTGATATTGATGGCACACTGACTGAACCACATGATGGTGATCCATGGAACGCAGTACCACGAATGGATCGCATTGATAAGATCAATAAAATGTATGATAACGGTGCTACGATATATCTACAAACTGCACGTGGATTTATCGTTAGTGCACAGAGATACCCTGATGACCCACAAGCACAGCAACGTAATGCTGACTACCTTTGTCGCAGCAGGACTGAAGCACAGTTGAAAGAATGGGGAGTAAAGTATCACAAACTATTCTTTGGTAAACCACGAGCATCAGTTTATGTTGACGATCGTGGATCACATGATAGTGAGTTCTTTGCTTTACTAGAGTAAACTAAACTTCTTATAACCCTCTGATGTAGGTGTTGCCTCTAACATCTGATGATCAATCCACTCATATGCATCATAGTATTTCTTGATTGGTGTGAACATCTGCAAATGATGTAAGTATCCCTTCTCCAACATATCCTTATGCAATTCATGTGGAGGTTTGAGTGCATCTAAACCTAAGAAGTTATTGACTAACCATGCTCTATCATGGATGTCAATATCATTCCATCGTTCTGTCCAGTGGAAGAATGTCTTTTGTTTATCTGTGAGGAAATCATATCCCCACTTGAGATGAAATAATACACGCTCATAAGTGCGTTCCATCTCATTAGCATTCTTGGTTCTATAGTTTATAATCTTATCGTACAGATGAATCTCTTTACCTAAGAAAGCAGCGTAATATAAATCTGTTCCAGGCCATGGAATATAAATGTGCTCATGTTGATGTAACAATCGTGCCAGAGTATATTGTCTCATCTCTGGATCTGTTAGTGATACTAACCTTGATCCTTCCGGTATTCTGAGTTTAGTCCAGTCTTTCCATACATCACACGACCTGAAAGGTACAAGGAAAGTGATAGGTTTAGGTGCAGCATCAATAGCATCCTGCACATTACTATATTCAGCGTCTCTAATTGTAACTTGATCATCGCGGGGTAGATAGAATAAAGAACCCTTAGGATCAAACTCCTCTGTAACAGCAATTACACCAAGTTCCCACATAAATGGGCATGTTCCATAGTATGGTTTGACAGTAGCAAATTTGTTACGACGAATCTTATCATAATGAAATCTAGACCAGGAATACATTAGATCACTGTCAAATGTATCCTTCTTAGTATATAATAAATCTGTTCTTCCTATTGCTTCTCGACACACACCCGGTTGAATTCCAAACATAAAAAAAGTATCTGGGCGTTGACCCAGATACCGTGCCATACTATGATGCCACTTATCAGACTGTTGTGCCATTTAGACTATGCCATTCCACCACCGAACTGTCGGTCAACACCATCTGTAGTAGAACGATAATAACCAACGTGCTCAGTCTTTTCAATCAGGATAGAGTCAACTTCATCATCAGTCAACATACCTTTCTCAAGCAACAACTGAACAAGACCTTCAGTTGATACTTCAATGGAGTCACTATAATATGGTGACCACAGTTCATGGTGAGCATATTCTTCAACTACACCAAATTCTCCGGCAAGTGCACGGTTATAAAGAAGACGTGAGTGCTCTACAACATCAGTAGGAGAGCAAGTATAGGGCAACCATTCTTCATCAAGAGGAGTAAAATCAACCTCAAGGTTGATCATATTCTTCTCAGGATTTGCCCACTTGGGATTGCGTGCTGCTGCGACTTCGTAATTAGTAGCCATGTCTTTGTGTATCTCCTATGATTGATCAGGAATAGCGCAACCATAGAGTTGCAGAGTATGCAACCGTAGTGTTTACGGTCACAGAGTTCACAGTAACGTTGACTGATGCTGTGCCGTTGATAGTCATATTATCAGTCGGGATGTTACCAGCAACGCTCAGGTTATCAGTAGGAACGTTACCTGCAACGCCAGTGTTATCTCCACCCACGTTGACAGAACCACCAACACTCAAGTTATCAGTAGGAACACCTCGGTTCACGTTATAGGATCCACCTTTACCACCTTGAATGTTACCAGAAACATTCACGTTGGTGTTACCCTGGATGTTACCACCTGAAAGGTTACCACTCAAGTTACCCTGGATGTTACCGCCAGACAATGAAGTATTGCCTTGAACATTACCACCAGACAGTGACAGGTTACCACTTGGGTTTGCCTGGACGTTACCAGAACCACTACCGGAACCAGTACCACTACCAGAGTTGACTAGGGCAGCACCCGAGTCATAACCCATACACCGCCAAGAACCAGACGGTGTTGTGTTAGATACTCGACCAGTGGCGTCGGAATAACGTAACGAGGAACCTGCCAGTGTATCACCAGGATCATATTGTGTATTACCTGACGACTGCTGCATGAAGGCATATGTGCCAACATCACCAACAGAAGCGTTAGCGTTGATAGCAGCAGTCAGAGTAATTGATGCCGTGTTGATGGCACTAATCCTCTTATCAGAGTCAACCGTAATAACGGGGACAGCAGATGATCCACCGTATGTACCAGCAGATACGTCTGTTGTTTGGTTTACGTTTGACCCAGTACCGTATAGAGCCATTGATTTATCGGTCTCCTATCGTAAAGTTATTTAGGTGAACAGAGGAATGAGCAATAAGAATTAGACTTCTTCCATCAGGAATCGGAATTTCTTGCCACTGCGACGGTTAGTAATATATAGATGCTCTTCACCTTCTTCAATCAAGTAAGAACCCCAAGTGCCATCAATGCTGTTAGGACCTTTTGCTTCGTTGCTCAGATCCAAGTCAGAACTGTAGACATTTGCCCAACGGGTGCTGGATGAACCCAGATCCCTAGTGCCATTTGCATTAGGAATAATGTTCCCGGACATTGTTAGTGTGCCGGAGAATGTGTCAGATGTATTAGACCTCAAGAAATTACCAGAAGTAATACCATCCAAAGTGTCAGCATCCAGACCTGAACCAGCACCATCAACTGTCTTGAGAAGTGTCAAGATTTCACTAGCAGTCTGATCAGCAGTAGCACCAGACTCAATACCATCTAGTTTAGAACCATCAGATGCAACATCACGACCATCAACAGTTCCAGAGACCGCGATATTACCTGATACTGAAACACCACTGGTTGTGGTTTCAAATTTCTTGCTTCCATTTTCATACAATTCTACCGAACCACCAGAAATAAACTTAGCAGAGTAAGAGAATGAATGGTTTGATATTGTTGTTGTGTTGTTATTGAGAATTTGAATATCATTACCATTAGAACTATCAATCTCAACTTTTAGATTGCCAGTGTCATTATGAAGGATTGAATTTGATCCATCATGGTACACATGGAGATCGCCACCTGAACCAAACCTTGCCTTTACGTCGTCATTGAATGTGAGATTACCAGAGGTCTTTGTGTCTCCAGTATCACTACGCAAGAATGAACCGCTAGAAACGCCATCAAGCGTATCAGCATCCAGACCTGAACCAGAACCATCCACGGTCTTGATCAGTGTCAGGATCTCGGCAGCACTTTGATCGGCAGTAGCACCAGACTCAATACCATCTAGTTTAGCACCATCAACCGAAACATCACGCCCATCGACAGTCTGAGAACCAGACATGACGATGTTACCAGTCATCGTACCACCAGCAAGAGGCAGTTTGGTAGCAATGCTGCTGGTGATAGTGGTAGAGAAATCACTATCATCACCCAGTGCCGCTGCCAACTCATTCAGAGTGTCAAGTGCACCAGGAGCACCGTTGACAAGGTTATTGATAGAAGTATCAACGTATGCTTTGACCGACTGTTGAGTAGGAACCTTGGTGGAACTGTTACCAGACATATTGTCTTGATCGGTAACAAAACTCATCGAAGCAGTGCTAGTATCACTGTTCATCACAGCGCCAGCAGCATTCACATTGGTAGCATCGGTTACATCAGCACCAGATTCAATACTATCCAGTTTGGAACCGTCAGATGCAACATCGCGACCATCAACTGTACCACTTACGGTGATATTGCCAGTAACATCAAATCCACTCCCAAGGAAGGAAGAAACTATGCTGTTATCAATAGTAACATCAACAGTTGAACCACTGCTGCCAGCATCACTTGCGGTAACACTAGTATCACCATCCGCAATCGAAGTAGTATCAATAGAGGTGGTACTTGCACTAGTAACAATACCACGGTTGTTTACCGTGATGATGGGAATAGCAGAACTAGAACCATAAGTACCAGCACTTACACCAGAGGTGGCAAGTTTGCTGTTAGCAATACTACCTGCCAACTGAGCATTGGTAATCGTACCAGACAGTGAACTAGTAGGATAGTTAGTAGCATCCGACAGATCAAATGCTGGGGTAGCATCAGAAGCACCCAAAGCAAGACTTACACCACCATAAGATACGGTGCTGTTTGACAGCAAAGAGTTGCCAATACTACCAGCAAGTTTAGAGGCAGCAATACCTCCTGCCAACTGTGCGTTAGTAATAGTACCAACCAGACTGCTAGTGGGGTAATCAGTAGCATCCGAAAGATCAAATGCCGGAGTAGCGTTAGAACCACCCAAAGAAACAGAAACACCGCCAAGGGAGATGCTGCTGTTAGACAGCAAAGAGTTACCAATACTACCAGCAAGTTTACTAGCAGCAATACTGCCTGCCAGTTGAGCATTAGTGATGGTACCAACCAGACTGCTGGTGGGGTAGTTAGTGGCATCAGCAAGGTTGAATGCTGGGGTCAGATCAGATGCACCCAGTGCCAGTTCAACACCACCATAAGATACGCTATTGTTAGCAAGTTTGCTGTTGACAATACTACCTGCCAACATGGCATTGGTGATACCCAGTGATTTGACACTGAGTTCATCACTTGAAAGTTGGATAGAAGAATCATCAACGTTGATGGCAAGAGATACTGAACCACCCAAAGATGCAGTACCACCACCACTCAAACCATTACCAGCAGTAACACTAACGGTGCTGTTAGACAGTTTGCTGTTAGCAATACTACCTGCCAACTGGGCATTAGTAATAGTACCAACCAGACTGCTGGTGGGATAATCAGTAGCGTCTGACAGATCAAACGCAGGAGTAGCGT